>Ga0206130_10001673_pt1 | contig 31782 bp, 32 predicted proteins | sample Helgoland_Spring_9_FD_148637 | JGI IMG/M metagenome (GOLD analysis project Ga0206130, IMG submission 148637) | Pelagic subsurface seawater microbial communities from Kabeltonne, Helgoland, North Sea - Helgoland_Spring_Bloom_20160512_1 | ecosystem: Environmental > Aquatic > Marine > Epipelagic ...
TGAAGGAAGAATACCTACTAACAGATTCTTTAGAACCTACCAATGAATGGTATGCCATTGCAAAAATTACGGGAGTAAAAGCCTGCCAATCGATTCGTAAACAATACAACAAAGACTATGTAAGTTTAATGCCTACCAACTTATACGGATCTTTTGATAATTTTGATTTGCAATCTTCGCATGTATTGCCAGCAATGCTGCGTAAATTTCATGAGGCTAAAATAAATAAACATTCAAACGTAACGCTCTGGGGAAGTGGAACTCCAATGCGAGAGTTTTTGTTTGTAGATGATATGGCAGAGGCTGTGGTTTTTGCTCTAGAGAATAATTTACCAGAATACTTATATAACATAGGTACTGGAAAAGACATTACCATTAAAGAACTGGCAGAGACCATTCAAAGTGTAACAGGGCACCAAGGAAATATTCTTTGGGATGCCAGTAAGCCAGATGGTACGCCAAGAAAACTCATGGATATTTCTAAAATGAAAGAGATCGGATGGGAATATTCAACAGAGTTAGAAGACGGTATGCTAAAAACCTACCAATGGTTTTTAAATAATATAGATAATATAAAAGAAATTAAATTAAAAAAGTAACTTATGAAAGTAGCTTTAATTACAGGAATTACAGGACAAGATGGTTCTTATTTGGCAGAATTATTGTTAGATAAAGGGTATATAGTGCATGGTATAAAAAGAAGATCATCACTGTTTAATACCGCAAGGATTGATCATTTATACCAAGATCCACATAATCCTGACCAAAGATTAATTTTGCATTATGGAGATTTATCCGATGCAATGAATTTAACCCGGATTATCAAGGAAATACAGCCAGATGAGATTTATAATTTAGGAGCGATGTCTCATGTTGCGGTTTCTTTTGATACACCAGAATATGTTGGTAATATTGATGGGTTGGGAACTTTACGAATATTAGAAGCTGTTAGGATTTTAGGTTTAGAAAAGAAAACAAGAATTTATCAAGCTTCAACTTCTGAGTTATATGGAGGAATGCCTGAGAATAAAAATGATAAAGGGTTTTATGATGAAAATTCACCATTCTACCCAAGATCACCATACGGAGTTGCAAAAATTTATGGTTTTTGGATTACGAAAAACTATAGAGAAGCGTATAATATGTTTGCGTGTAACGGTATTTTGTTCAACCATGAATCTCCAAGAAGAGGGGAGACTTTTGTAACACGTAAAATTACTCGCGCAGTTTCAAAGATAGCATTAGGTCTGCAAGATAAATTCTACTTAGGTAATTTAGATGCTAAACGAGATTGGGGACACGCTAAAGATTATGTTCGTATGATGTGGATGATTTTGCAAGCGGACCAACCTGAGGACTGGGTAATTGCCACAGGGGTTACTACTACTGTGCGAGAATTTGTTCGCTTAGCTTTTGATGAAGTTGGAATAGAACTAGAATTTAAAGGATACGGAGTAGATGAGAAAGCTTTTATTAAAACATGTAATCACAAAGATTTTCAATTAGAAATTGGAAAGGAAGTTTTATCTGTAGATCCTTCTTACTTTCGTCCAACTGAGGTCGATCTATTGATTGGAGATCCTTCAAAGGCTAAGAATAAATTGGGTTGGGTAACTGAACATGATTTAGCGTCATTGGTAAAAGACATGATGGAAAGTGATGTTTCATTAATGAAAAAAGATGTTATTTTACTAAAAGCAGGACACAAAATCTTAAATCAAGCAGAATAGAACATTTAAATTTCTGAGAATACTTATTATGAAAAAGTATTAGAAATTTATAGAATTCAATTTTCAATAAAAAAATATAAATAAAACTTAACTATTTTCATATGTTAGATCTAAACGGAAAGTCAATTTTAATAACTGGAGGCACTGGTTCCTTTGGTAAAATGTTCACTAAGTTAATTCTGGAAAGAAATCCAGATGTAAAAAAGCTTGTTATATTGTCACGAGATGAGCAAAAACATTTTCAAATGGCCCAGGAATTTCCTGAAGATAAATACCCTGCAATGAGATATTTTATTGGAGATGTTAGAGATAGTTCAAGATTAAAAAGAGCTTTTGAAGGGATTGATATTGTAATTCATGCAGCAGCAATGAAGCATGTGCATTTAGCGGAATATAATCCAATTGAATGTGTAAAGACAAATATTAATGGTGCAGAAAATGTTATTGATGCAGCCTTAGAAACAGGAGTTAGTGAAGTTGTTGCTTTATCAACAGATAAAGCAGCTGCTCCAATTAATCTTTATGGTGCCACTAAATTAGCGTCTGATAAATTATTTGTAGCAGCTAATAATATGAGCGGTAAAAGAGATATTCGTTTTTCTGTTGTTCGTTATGGAAATGTAATGGGTTCTAATGGATCTGTTATGCCATTTTTCTTAAACAAAAAGAATAAAGGAGAAAAATTTCTTCCAATTACTAATGATAAAATGACTCGTTTTAACATCTCTTTACAAGATGGTTGTGAAATGGTTTTTTATGCTATCGAAAAAGCTTGGGGAGGGGAGGTATTTGTTCCAAAGATTCCATCCTATAAGATTTCTGATGTCGCTACTGCGATTGCTCCAAATTTAGAGCAAAAAGAAGTAGGAATTCGTCCTGGAGAAAAATTACATGAGGAGATGATTACTGCATCGGATTCCTATAATACTGTTGATTTAGGGAAGTACTATGCAATACTTCCACAAAAATCATCTTATTCACAATATTCTAAGGATGATTATAAAAAAGCTTTCAATGGGACAGATGTACCAAATGAGTTTTCTTATAATTCAGGGAATAATTCAGAATGGGAATCCATAGAATCTTTAAGAAAATTGGTTAAAATTCATGTAGACCCTAATTTTAAAGCCTAATGAAAAAGATACCCTACGGTAGACAAAATATAGATCAAAATGATATTGATGCGGTAGTATCAACTTTACAATCTGATTACCTTACACAAGGTCCTAAGGTAAGAGAGTTTGAGTCAAAATTTGCCGAATATGTAGGTGCTGATTATGCAGTAGCAGTCAATAATGCAACCTCAGGTTTACATCTTTCAGTACTCGCTTTAAATCTTAAAAAGGGTGATAAAGTAATCACAACGCCAATCACTTTTGCTGCTTCAGCGAATTGTATACGCTATGCAGGTGCAGAGGTTTGGTTTGCAGACATTGATCCAAATACATATTTATTGGATATTAATTCAGTGAAAGCATTAATTGAATCGAAGCCCAAGGGGTTTTTTAAAGGAATTATACCGGTAGATTTTGCGGGACTTCCAGTTAATATGGAAGAATTTAGAGCCTTGGCAAATGCTCACGACCTTTGGATAATAGAGGATGCGTGTCATGCACCTGGTGGGTATTTTATTGATAGCAAAGAAGATCAAAACTTTTGTGGCAATGGCAGATATGCTGATATTGGAGTTTTTTCTTTTCACCCTGTAAAGCATATTGCTTGTGGAGAGGGCGGAATGCTAACAACCAATTCAAAGGATTTGTACGAAAAGTTGATGCTACTTAGAACACATGGGATTACCAAAGATAATATGCAAGAAAATCATGGAAACTGGTATTATGAAATGATAGAACTTGGCTTTAATTACAGATTAACTGATTTTCAATCTGCTTTAGGAATCACTCAATTAGCGAAAAACAACAAAGGAGTAATTCGAAGAAATGAAATTTCTGCAGCTTATAAAAAAGAATTTCTAGGAAAAGTAAAATTTCAAGACTTACCTGAAGGAACTTATAATGCACATCATCTTTTTATTATAGAGGTTGAAAACAGAAAAGGACTGTATGATTTTCTTCACTATAAAGGGATCTTGGCACAAATTCACTACGTGCCAGTTCATACCATGCCGTATTATAAAAATATTGGGTATTTAGATGCTGGTCTTATACATGCAGAAAAATATTATTCTAGATGTATCAGTTTACCAATGTATCCAACGCTTACAAATGAAGAACAAAATTTTGTTATAAAACAAGTAATAAACTTTATAGATGGGTAATATTTGTATCATACCTGCTCGTGGAGGGAGTAAAAGAATTCCAAGAAAAAATATTAAGGAGTTTCTCGGAAAACCAATAATTGCTTATTCGATAGAAGCGGCAATTAATTCTAAATTATTTGATGAAGTTATGGTATCTACAGATGATCCTGAAATTGCTGAAGTAGCAGTTAAGTATGGAGCTAAAGTACCTTTTTTAAGAAGTAAAGCTAACTCTGATGATTTTTCTGGAACAGGAGATGTTGTCCACGAAGTTTTAAAGCAATATGAAAGTTTAGGGAGTAATTATGAAATTGCTTGTTGTATTTATGCTGCATCACCTTTTGTAAATGAAATTAATTTACAAAAGTGTTATAATTTATTAATTAATGGTGATTTTGATACAACTTTCGTAGCTGTCAGGTACGGTTCACCCATTTTAAGATCTTACAATATTGATTTGAATAATAAAACAGAAATGAATTTTCCTGAATATGAGGCTTTTAGATCACAAGATCTTAAAGATGCTTTTTTTGATGCAGGTCAGTTTTATTGGATGTATTCTTCAAATTTTGACAAATTAACTAACAAAAATTCTTTTGGATTAAATAAAGGAGCTATTAAGTTAGAAGAATTCGAAGTACAGGACATTGACGAACCCTCTGACTGGATTCAGGCTGAATTCAAATATAAATACCTAAAAAAAAATGATAATTCATAAATCGTTAGATCAAAAAGCATATTCTGTGGGTGTTAGAATGGCTAACAAATATATTGAGAAAGGTGATTACTTTCCCTCAGAAGCATGGGGATGTGAGGGAAATATTTACCCACCTTTGACTGGAATTGCATTATTAGGTTTGTACAAAGAGTCTAATGATAAGATATTTTTAGATGGAGTTAAGTGTATTATTAAATCGATTATTAATAAACAATTTTCATCTGGAGCTTGGCCCTTATCTTTAGGCCTTACAGGTAACGGTGTGAGATTCGAAGTGTCTGATCATTTAATGAAATTAACATCTGAATCAGAAGATTTACCTCCAACTGTTACTTCCCTAAGATTGATTGCTGATTATAAAATATTAACTGGAGATACTTCGTTTGATGATTCACTGTTTTTAGGATTTAAATATCTACAACAATTTTGGGATGAAAACACTAAAAACTTTAAAGAGATGTTAACTGGTGAAGCACTAAAATTAAGAGCCTCACCATCAGATTATAATATTTTCACTTATTTGTGCTTACTCTCCTTGAAGAAAATATTTCCTGAAGCAGATAAGTTTGTAGAACCCTTATATAATTCAGTTAAGAAGAATTTTGAATCTATGAATTCCAATACTTATCCATTATTGTATGGAATGCATGCCTCAATAATATCAAAAACCGAGGGTCCAAGTGTTTACGTAAAAACTGTTGTTAGGAGCAGAATAAGTGGAGAAATAGGTTTCGAATCAAGATTTAAAATTAAAAATCACCCTGGAGCAATTGGACATAGAGATGGTTTAAGAGGTATTTGTACCGACGAGGGTCATTTAAGGAATTCTATAGGAATAGCAATGGCTATGAATTTTTACGATTTATATACAGAAACTAAAACTTTTACTAATTCCAAATTTTACGAAGATCTGCAAATATGGATTGATAGTATGTATTTTGAATCAAAATACTACGAATTTCTAGATATAAATTCTGGTGAAAAATTAGGATTTGGTTCATCTGGCCAATATTTGCCCATTTATTTGTCATTAAAATCTTTTTAATATGAAATTAATTAATTGTATGCCAGAGTATTGGGAGTTCGTTAGAACTCTTAGAAACGATAAGAGAGTATTAGATGGTTTTATTAAATCTAAATATATTAATAAAACATCACATAAAGAATATATGATTAAGAATTCTAAATTTTACAGAATAGCAATGATCAATGGTGAATTAGCTGGTTACGTTGGTGTAATAAATAATGACATAAGAGTTTGTACTCACCCTTCTCATCAGAGTAAAGGAGTTGGTAAATTTATGATTGAAGAATGTATGAAAATATGGCCCAATGCATTTGCTAAAGTAAAGGTTGATAATGAAGCTAGTTTAAAGTTATTTGAAGCATGTGGATTTTTAAAGAAATTTTATATTTTAGAAAAATAAATTAAAAATGAGTATCGACTTAAGTCAATTAGAATCTTCCGCTTCTATGGAGATTACAAGTATTGCAAATGTTAAAAAGCAAAAAGGTGAAGAAGTATTTACTCTAAGTATTGGCGATACACATTTTTCTTTACCTGAATCTATTTCAAAAAGATTTAATAAACTTCCCGAATTGTCAAGTCATTATTCGTCAGGGCAAGGAATCTACGATCTAAGAAAAAGTATAAGTAAAGAGTTTGATGAATATCATCCTGAGGATGTTTTGGTTGTTCCTGGACTTAAACAAGGATTTTACTATGCTTTAGAAGCTATAAATAAAAATAAACTTGTGGTGTTAGAGCCTGCTTGGCTTGGTTATAAAGCTACTGCTGTACTGTCTGGTTATGATTATTTAGGAATAAATTCTTACAAAAAAGATTGGTTATCTAAATTATCATCAGCGGATATAGATGTATTATTACTATGTGAACCTAACAATCCTGATGGAAAATTATTTACAAAAGATTCTTTGATTAAGATAAAGACGATTGTTGAAGAGAAGAATTCTTGGATAATACTAGATATTATCTATGAACGATTCTTATATGATAATAATGTTTCTGAATTATTAAATTTATTTAAAGATTATCCAAAATTAATAATTGGAAATGGTTTTAGTAAAAGTCATGCAATGACTGGGTTTAGATTAGGATATTTATTATCGAAGAATCAAGATTTAATCAATTTAATGGTGAAAATTCAGCAAAACTTAGCGACTTGTCCATCTACTTTTGCACAGTATCTTATTGCTCCAGATATTAATCCACCAGAAATAAATGATTATGTAACTTATTATTCTAATAACAGAAGGGAAGTTTTAAATATTTTTCCAGAATGGAAAGATTTTCTTCCGGACGGAGGATTTTATTATTTTGTAGACTTAAGAGTTTATGACATATTAGACGCTGAAAAGTTTTGTCTTTTTGCTATTAACAAACATGGAATAGCCTTAGTTCCAGGAGCTGCATATGGTTCTGATTTTAATAGTTATGTTCGAATTTCATTTTCTCTTGAAACAAAAAAATTAATTAAAGGACTTAAAAAATTAAAATATATAATTAATTTATACAATGAATAAAACTATAGACGTAAACGGTTTTAAAATAGGTGGTGACCTATCTTACATAATTGCAGACATTGGCTCTAACCACAAGCAAGATTTATCTTTGGCAAAAGAATCTATAGACGCTGCCGCAGAAGCAGGAGCTGATGCAGTGAAATTTCAGTCAATAAATTTGAATAAAATGTATTTTAATCCAGATAAAAATACTGCAGATTTTTTGAAAAAGTTAGAATTTCCAGAAGATTGGCATCAAATTTTAGATGAATACTGTAAAGAACGAGGGGTTGTATTTTTTTCTTCTCCTACTTATATGTCATCAGTTGATTTATTAGAGGAAATTGATGTTCCTTTATATAAACTTGCATCAGCACAAATAGGAACATTTCCACAAATTGTTGAACGTGTTGCAAATTTGAATAAACCGACTATTTTCTCAACAGGTATTGCAAATTATGATCAAGTTCTTAAAGCAGTAAATATTTTTGAAAAGGCTGGAAACAAAAAATATATGATACTTCATTGTAATAGTTTGTATCCTGCACCTGCTGAAATTGTTAATTTACCTTTAATGGACACGTATAAGTCAATGTTTGGTTGCCCTGTTGGGTTTTCCGATCATACTGATGGTATACATATTCCAATAGCAGCTGTGGCAACGGGGGCTAAGATAATAGAAAAACATTTTACACTTGACAAGAATTTTGAAACTCCAGATAGCACCTCTTTTGCTGCTGATCCAGTCGAGTTCTCTAATTTGGTGAGCAATATTAGAGAGGTTGAAAAAGCACTAATTAAACAAAAACCTAGATTAAAAATACAAAAGGAAGAAGAAAAGTTTAAAAATTCAATTTTATATAGAGCAGTTACTAATAAAAATATTTCAAAAGGTTCCATGATAACTTCGTTAGATATAAAATATTTAAGGGATAATCATGGGCTTAATGCTAACGATTTGTTTGGTAAAAATGACATAGGTATAGCGCAAAAGAATCTAACAAAAAATCATTTATTATCTTTAGGTGATATAATGAAAATCTAAAAACATGGAAAATCACGAAATAAAAAAAACATTATTTAAAAAAGGATATGTTAATATTGGTTCTGTTTTTAACGAAAATGAAGCATTAAACTATGCTAATAAACTTGAAAATTATATCTCAAATAAATCCTCAAATGATGTCCATTCAGATGTTACAATAACTGAAAACCAATTAACGGTATATAGTTCAAATATAAATCCAAATTTTAAAGAATACTCTAACTGGCCAGCAAATAAAAAACTTAATTCTATTATAAGAGACGTATTTGGAGATAAATATAGTTTATCTAACTGGAATGCTTCTGGATCTCCTTCTGGCTGCGGCGGCAATAGAAGAGTACATATTGATTCAAGAATTCCAATAGTAAACCCTGAGCATACAACACATGTTATAGCTATGATTGCTCTTACGCCATTTGAACATAATAATGGGTCAACGCTAATTTATGAAAAGTCGCACTTAAGTGGCTTAGATCCTAGGCATTTAGAAAATAAATATATCAGAGAAAATTTCAACGAGAAAAAAGCTATCATGGCGCCAGGAGAAGTCACCCTTTTTCTAGGTCAAACTCTTCATGATATCGGATTAAATGAGTCTAACAAAACAAGATGGGGTATAATTGGTTATTATACTTTATGGTGGGTAAAGCCTACTTATGATTTCACTGTAATTTCTCCAGTAGGATTATCTGATGAAGAGTTGATGATTTATGGTTTTAGATCAATACCTCCTCACCCTTTTAATTTTAATAAATACACCAATATTTAATTTTTCTTGAAAAATAAGATTTTAATTATAGGTGTCGGCTGGGAGCAAGAGCCCCTTATTGATGAATTATTTAAGCTAACTAATTCAGACATATATGCAATTCATTATGATAATTCCCACAAAAAATATAATTATAAAGATATTCGTTATTGTGATTTAAAAAACATGACTGAAGTTATCGATTTTGCTGATAAAATTCAACCCACAGCTGTTCTATCTGATCAAGATGACTACGCCTTGTCGTGCCAAGCTGTTATTGCCTCTAAATTTAATTTACCAGGACCGTCGATTACTAATGCTCAAATTTCTATAAATAAATATTTACAAAGAAATAAATGTAAAGAGCAAAATATTAAACATCCAGAATTTGCGTTAATCTACTCAATTGAACAGATTTATTCTTTTTCTAAAAAGAATAATTATCCAATAATAATAAAACCAATTGATAATCGAGGTAGTCAAGGAGTTGTCAAAATAAATACACATCAAGAAGTTGTGCATGCTTTCTATGAATCATTGAAGTATAGTATATCGGGTCTTATGATTGTCGAGAATTTCATTTCCGGCCAAGAGATAACTGTAGATGGTTATTGTTTTGGCGAAGGACCTAGATCACTAGCTTTAGCTACTAAAGGTAAAATTAATAATGATTTGCAAGTTTCTTTTGATATTAAGTACCCTGGTGACTTAGACATTGTTTTGACAAAAAAGATTCTGAGAAATAATGAAGATGTTATTAAGAAGCTAGGTTATAATTTCGGTATGACTCATGCAGAATATATAATTGATGATAAAGAAGATATATATTTAGTTGAAGCTGCAAATAGAGGAGGTGGTTGTTTTACATCTGAGATAATAGTTCCCAATCACAGCGGAGTAGATCTAGTATCCAAATTAATAAATGACTCAATACTTAATGTTAATATTAATGAAAGAGTTTTTGAAAAAAAAGAAGTACTATTAAAATTTCTTAACTTTAAACCGGGTGTTGTGAAAAACATTACAGGGCTTGATATTTTAAACACATCACCAGATGTCCTTTCTTATAGAATACCTATTATTAAAGGAGACGAAATTTCAATGACAACTAGTGATGCGAACAGACATGGCTTTGTAATAGTCCAATCAAAATTAAACGTAAGAACAGTATCTAATAACTTAATTAATCATTTAAATATTGAATATGAAATCTAAGATCAAAGAACAAATAATTAGTTTTATCAAAAAAAACAGAGTTTCATCTGTAGAAGTTGCTGATGCATTAAATAAATCTGGAGTAATAGAAGGAATGAAATCTCTTACCCCACAAAAACATTCTGTTGGTGAAGTTAAATATATTTATGGACACTCCCGATCTAATTGGCCTATTCACGAACAAGGTGAAAAAGTAGACGATGGAGGTATTCTATATGTAGATACTTTTGAATGTTATAATCAAGCTGCATTTGGAGATATTGTTGCAAAATATTTTCATTTGTATAAATCTTTCGAAGGAATTGTAGTTAATGGATTGATGCGAGATATTCATGCAATCTCAAGACTTGGATTTCCTGTTTGGTCTAAAGGAATTACTCCATTAGGTTGTTACAATAGAAAGGTAGAGCCAAGTGAAGAAATAGTAAATGCAGCTAATGAAAAGCGAAAGGAATTAGAAGGAGGCATCATAGTAGCTGATGACTCAGGTGTTACCATAATTAAAAAAGAGCTAATTAATCAAAAAACTTTGGATAGACTTCATTTTATTGAATTACAAGAAGATATTTGGTTTTATTGCCTAGACACTTTAAAGTGGTCAACATACAAAACTATATGTTTGAAGGATTACTTAAAAGATCCAGATGTTTTACCAAATATTTTAAGAGAGAAACTTAAAAAATTATCATAAAAATATGATTACAGATGAAGTTTTTGATTTTAATATTCACCTTTATTCAAAGGATATGGGAGATATTGAATCTCAGATTAAAAGTGATACTGAATTAACTGCTAAAGATTTGTGTGTTAATTTTAAAAAAAACTTAGATCATTTTAAATCAAATGGTGTATTGTCAGGAAATTTCCATTTATTCAATGGTGATATAGTTTATGATAAACATTTAGGAACTTTTTTTTCGGAAGTAAATAGTAAATTACCAGGATCTCTATTTACTATATTATGTGATTTTAGAAAGATAGACAAGCTAGAATATTTAAAAAAAATTAAAGATTTAGGTTTTCATTTTATTAAGTTTCATTCTTATGTCCAGAAAATAAACGAATCTAATTTCAACGATGTCCTAGAATGTGCTATGATTGCAGAATCTTTACAGCTAGGAATATGTATAGACACATCTTATGGTACTGCTAATATGTATGAATATGATAACCTAAAACTAACTGCTTTCTTATTAAGAAAAGTAAATATTACCCCCATTATACTTCTGCATAGCGGAGGATCTAGAGTTTTAGAAGCTATGCTTTTGGCTGATCATAATAAAAATATTTATTTAGAAACTTCTCTGTCAATCTATTTTTACAATGGATCGAGTATAAAAAAAGATTTTGCCTTTGCTTATAAAAAAATTGGTTTAGACAGAGTTTTATATGCATCTGATTTTCCTTATCAAAGAATGAATGATTCTATTAAAACCTTTGATGTTTTCTGTAATGAAAATCAAATTTCTGAGAAAAGTAAAAGACAAATTCAAGTAGAAAATATATATAAAATAAAAAAATATTTAGGTATTGAGTAGGATATTAATACTAACAGAAGCTGGCAGTAAAATTGGGTTTGGGCATTTGACTAGATGTACTGCCATAAAAAATTTTCTTGAAGATAATTCTTTTAAAGTTGATCTAATAGTAAATAATGAAGGTGGCTTAATACCTAATATAGATTATGAGAATATTGACTGGATAAATATTAAACCAGATTTTTTTGTCGATAAGTATAAAATAATAATAATTGATTCTTACTTAGTTACAAAATCATGGCTTTTAAGGCTAAAGAATAAACATACAATTATAGTTCACATTGATGATTATAATAGAATTGTATATCCTGTTGATTTAATTGTAAATCCTAATGTTTTTTTAGAATCATTAGATTACAGTAATCAAACTACAAAATATATAGGTGGGCCAGATTATTTAATTCTCAGAAAGCCATTTAGATTAAAAAAAGAAAAAAGTATCTATGACGGTAAGCCTAGACTATTAATAACTATAGGAGGAAGCGATTACCGAAACCTATTACCAAAATTAATTAATTGGTCAGCAGATCTGAATTTATTTGAAATTTCTATTATAGCTCCTGAGGGTATAGAAATTTCATCAAAAAGAATAAGAGTTTTACCTCTTTTAGATGCTAATTCAATGGCCAACGAAATTACTAATTCAGAAGTAATAATTTCTGCGTGTGGTCAAACGCTTCATGAGATAGCATCTATTAATAGATCAACCGTCGGTATAGGAATAGATATTGATCAAATACCCAATCATAAATTTTATAATTCTATAAATTTTATTAAGCGTAATTTATGGTGGGATCAAGATGAATTAGAAGAAGAAGTAAAGAAAGAATTAATTAGACTTGCTGATTCTTCAAATCGTAAAAAGGAACTTAAGAGAGATTTTAAGGTAAATAAAAATGGTTTAAAAAATGTTGTTAACGAAATAATTAAATTATTATGATTGATTTTTTAAATAAACGAATCTTGGTAGTTGTTGCTCATCCAGACGATGAACTTTTGGGATTAGGTGGTACTATGCACAAACTAATTAGCGAACATGATTGCAAAGTTAGAGCTGTAATTTTGGGGGAGGGAATAACCTCTAGATCAAATGAAAGAGATCCAGAAAAGTGGTCTGAAGAATTAAAAACACATAGGCTTAATATTGAAGAGGCCAGAAATTCTATAGGCTATCAATCTGTGGGTGTTTATGATTTTCCTGATAATAGATTTGATACAGTCGCACTTCTGGATTTAATTAAAATTATTGAGAAAGAGAAAGAGCAATTTAGACCAGAAATAATCTTCACTCACCATGGTGGAGACGTTAATATTGATCATCAGAAAACATTTGAAGCAGTGATGACCGCCACTAGGCCTATGGAAGGTGAATTAGTTAAAACCATAATCACATTTGAGACTCCTTCAGGAACAGAGTGGATTGCTTCATCTGATCCTAGAAAATTTAGCCCTAACTTATTTATTGAGGTGAGTGAAAAAAATCTAGAAGCAAAAATAAAAGGTATGGAATCTTATGAGTTTGAAAAAAGAAGATACCCTCACCCAAGATCTCCAGAAGCACTTAAGATAAGAGCTGGTATGTGGGGTGTGAGTATTGGAAGTAATTTAGCTGAGTCATTTTGCATTATAAGAACTTTATACTAAAAAGATATTCATATTAATTAAAAATTATTGATGAAATTTTTTTTTAAGAAAAGTTATAGTAAAATAAGTATGTATAAATCAAATATGATTTATACATCATCTAACTTATTCGTTCCAATCTCTGGTTTTGTTGGTAGTATAATTGCGGTTGCTTATATTTCTCCTGAAAATATGGGTATTTATCAATCAGTTTTACTGTTGTTATTTTATACTAATTTTATGCATTTGGGAGTGTTTCAAGGGTTGAATAGAAATATTTCATTTTACAAAGCAAAAAACCAACCTGATGTAGTTCAAGAACAAGTTAATACTTCATTCACAGTTGCATTATTTGTTTCAATAATAGGTTCTTTAGGTGGTGTTTTATTTTTTATATACGAGTTATTTCATGATAGAAATATATATTATTTATTAGCTATAGTTCTATTAATAATAAATCTTGTAGTAATTCCTTTGAAGACACATTTTGAAGCGACTTATAGAAGTTCTTCTCAGTTTGGTCTACTAGGTAAAATAATTTATAAAGAAAATTTATTATTTGCGATTACATCTTTGCTACCAATAGTAATTGGTTATTACGGTAAAATAATTTCAGATTCAATTAAGTCAATCTATTCTTTCTATTTGAGATTTAGTAATCTTATTATCAAATCAAATGGTGTAGGAAGTAAAAAACAGTTATTTGACCTTATAAAAGTGGGATTTCCAATACTGATTTCTGGATATTTATGGGGTTTGTTCGTTGTTGCTGACCAATCATACATAGCAATTAGTTTTGATAAAGTTGAATTAGGTTATTATACTCTATCTAAGTTAATAATTACATCTATGATCATAGTCCCTAATTCAATAAATGCATTACTATATCCAAAAATGTCTGCATTATTTGCTAAAACTAATAAAAGATCAAGCCTTAGACAGTATATAAAAAAGACGATATTAATAAATGCTATTATTATTTCACCAATTCTTATTATTGCATATTTTTTTGTAGGAGATTTGGTTGAGTCATTTTTGCCTAAATACATTAACGGTATTGAAGCTGCTAAGATTAATATATTGGCTTGTTTTTCGCTTATAATAATGTCACCTGCTGTTATTTTTGGAATTTTAGAAAAAAATAAAATATACCTAATTTTTTTATCAGTAATTCTCAGTTTATTTTGGTTTTCGTGCTATGCTTTACCAGATTACTTTTCAACAATTTTAATAGTTGCAAAATTTAAATTTATTCTCTCATTAATACTATCTCTTTTTATATTATTGTATACTTTGTTTTTAACAAAAGAAAATAATTAATTATTATGAAAATCTGCTATTTTTCTTTTGATTCAATTGGATCAGTTTTTACCCCTCTTCTACTAGATGATGCATTAATAAATGCAAAAGATAATGGCCATGAAGTACACTTTGTTTATTGTGATGCTTCCCTTTCATCTTGTGGTATAAATTATTTTAAATCATCTTCTGTATGCAATGAATGTTCTATAAATAGAAGATTATTATTCAGTAAGTATAAAAACATATCAAATATAAAATTCATTCCATTAAGTTCAATAAAAACTAAAAGCAGATTATATTCAGATACTTTATTTAAATTTAACTCATTAGATCAAATTAAAAAGATATCTTATAGAAATGTCAATATTGGGTTAGGTGCTACTTCTTCGTTTGTATCGAAAACAAGAAATATGTCACCACTATTTTCTGACCCTGTAACGATAGATTTTTTCACAAATTTTTTAACTGCAGCATGTCAAGTTGTAGATTCAGTAATCACATTAGAAAACGAAAATAATTATGATGAAATTAGGCTATGTAATGGAAGGTTAATTACAGAACGAGCAGTGTTTGAAACATCTAAATTATTAAAAAAGAAAATAAATATCCTTGAACTAACTTCTTCAAAAGAACCCTTTAAATTTAGAAAAGTTTTTTACGGAAGTTATCTTCCTCATGACATTAAAAACGGGACAAAATTAATCGAAAAATTTTGGGATATAAATAAGTCAAAATCAAAAGAAAGTGAAATTTTTTTTATAAACCGTAGAAATGCTCAGTATGCCTCTGATAAGGTATATACAAAAGATCAAGAAATTGGGTTATTACCAGAAAATTGGGATTATAAGAAGAGGAATTTTGTTATTTTTAATAGTTCTGAGGATGAAGTGTTTTCTATTGGAGGTTTTTGGGATGATGGACGGATATTTTCAAGTCAGGTAGATGGAATCAAGTATATATTAAACTCAGTAAAGAAGTTTAATGATATTCAAGTATATTTAAGAATACATCCAAATTTGAAAAATAATAATTTTAGCTATGTAAACGAACTGTTCATATTAGAAGAAAAATTTAAGAATTTCATAATTATTAAAGCTGAATCTAAAGTTTCTACATATAGTTTAATAGATAACTCAGAAAAATGTATTGTATTTGGATCTTCTGTAGGTATAGAAGCTAACTATTGGCGAAAACCGGTAATTTGTCTTTCCCCTTCAATGTATTATTATCTAAATGTATCTTATTTTCCTGAATCACTAAAAGATTTAGATTTTTTACTGTCGAATACTTTAGATCCTAAACCAATAATTGGATCGCTTAAATTAGGTCTTTATACTTTTGGAGATAGAGGAACGAATTATAAGTATGTTGATTTTAATTTTAAAGTTTACCGTTTCTTTAATAAACAAATTGTAATCAACAATTATCTAACCAGTAAGATGTTATTTGTTAAATTTATTTATAGAGTAATTAGAATATTTTCTACCATCAAATATTATAATAGAACTAGAAGACTTAATAAAGAATTATAAACATTATTTAGTAATGAAATTCACTGAAAACATATTAATTTTTGATCAAGAAATAGGTGGTCATCATTTAGAATACGTTCATCATCTCTATTCTAAAAATGTTGATTCTAAACATAAAAAAATAATTTTTTTATTACCTCCGAAATTTGAATTGTTAAAGGGGGGGTTTATTTGGCCAAAGACAGAAAATATTCATATTTTTTATTTATCAAGTGATGATATTAGTTCACTTAAAAATAAAAGTGGAATTTCAAAATCTTTAATTATTTCTAAAATAATAAAGAAAGCCGTTAACAAATATAATATTCAAAAAATATTTCTAATATCGTTGATGTCTGTACTTCCATTCCTTCCTTTTCTTCTCAACAAAAAAATTAAAGTTTCAGGTATTATTTATTTAATCTATTTGTACAGATGGAAAAAATCAAACTTCTTGTCAAAAGGATCAGATTTATTAAAATATTTTATTCTGTCAAAATTTGTAATTTTTGATAATTTATTTCTATTAAATGATCAAATTTCTCCTGTAATTATAAACAAGAAATTTAAAACTACTAAATTTAAATATTTACCTGACCCAATAAATGTAAACAATCATAATGCTATTTTTGACTTGAGAAGTAAATTAAAAATTGATAAATCTTCAGTTATATATGCTCACTTTGGTGCATTAGATGAAAGAAAAGGAACGTTGGAAATATTGAAAGCCATTTCGTTAAGTAATTTAACGCTAAAGGATAAGCGTTTTTTTATTTTTGCGGGAAAGATTAATCACTCTATTGAATCTGAATTTTACCAGTTAGTCGAGCAATTAAAAACTAAAGTCATTATACATGTTTATAATCAATTTGTAGATTCAGTTTTTATAGCTTCATTGTGTTCAACTAGTAATTACCTTTTAATTCCTTATAAAAACATTTGTCAGAGTAGCGGTGTATTATCATACGCAGCTTCATTTAAAGTGCCTGTTATTGCTCCAGGATTAGGTTTGTTAGGTAAACTAATTAAAAGGAATAGACTGGGCTATTTGTTAAAGGATGGTTCTTCAAATTCCATAAAGGATTTTTTGGACTCTGAAGATAAATTTAATGATATAGAAGTCTCAAATAATTATACAAAAGGGAGAAGTATAAATGATTTTTCTGTCAAAATTCTAAATTCAATTTAATAAAATGGAAGTGTACTTTGAGTTTTGGCCATATATTTTAATCTTTTTAACAATAATGTTATCAAGTTATTTTAAATCAAAATATCAGTCATTAATTATTTTTCTTGCTTTATTTTTATTTTCAGCACTCAGGTTCGATGTAGGTTGGGACTACACTGAATATGTAGGTATAATTAAAAGTGGTATTGATAATATTTCAAACACAAGACTTGAACCATTAGCTAAGTTTATTTTACAGACAGGAGCTTATTTGGAATTCTATCCTATTGTTTTTATTATATTTTCTTTCTTAACATTATATTTTGTTCATAAATCAATTACTAGGTACTCATCAAACCATGCTTTATCATGGTTAGTTTTCTATTGTTTACCGTTATTTTTTTTAGCCTCATTATCAACAATTCGTCAATCAGTTGCAACTGCTATAGTTCTTTTTTCTTTTAAATATATTTATGAAAAAAAACATTTAAAATTTCTCTTATTGATATTGATTTCTACATTACTACATTATTCATCAATAATTGGTTTATTGCTTATATTCATTTGTAAAAAACCTTTCAATAAAACAACAAATATTATACTGATATTCAGCTCATTTATATTATCAGAATTTATTTATAATTATTTAGAGATATTTTTAAATATTGATAATTCAATGATTAAGAGATATGTTGCTTTTTATTTAGACGCAGATCTTCACTCACCAACTAAGTTACAATATATATACTACTCTATAGCAGTGCTAAACATTTTTGTATATGATAAATTAGTTTCATTTAACCCTTTAAATAAAATTTTTATTGCGATTTCTAGTTTTGGAATATTTCTGTTTAATATCTTATCATTTGAGCCTGTAACAGCTTCTAGAATAAGTGCTTTTTTTATTATTTTTTGGATTTTTTTAATACCGGAATATTCAAAATTATTTGAATTTCGTTCAAAAAAAATAATAAACTTTATGATCTATTCTTTATTTATAATTATGTTTTTTCTATACTTAAATATATATGTGACTGCTTTCGAATCAGGATTAAATGAGAAGAATTCCTTTATCCCTTACAAATCTTGGATTTTTAACCTATAAATTATAATTATGTCTATTGGAATTATAGTGCCTGGATTACTTAATTACGCGCCCTACATAAAAAGTTATACTGATTTATTTGATGATTTAAATATGAAGTACACTTTTATTTGTTGGAACAGAAATAATGACAAGTTAAATGATTATGACAATGTGGTTGTTTTCAATAAAACTTCTTATGAAAGTGATAGTTTTGTAAAGAAAATATATGCTTATTTTCTCTTTTCATTATTTGTTAAAAAACATCTAAAATATAATAAATACGAGTTTCTAACTGTCCATACTATAGCTTGTGCAATATTTATTAAATCGATATTAAAACAAAAAAAATATATTTTAGATATTCGTGATTTTTCTCCTTTAATCCCCTTTTTCAGTAATTCTTTATTATTTTTGGTTCAAAATTCATTAGCAACAGCGATATCATCAAATGCTTACAAAAAATGGTTGCCAAAAAACCATCAATATATTCTTTCCCATAATATAAGAAAAACTGATTTAGATATTAATAAATTTGATTCCTGTATGATACAAAGTAATAACAAAATAGAAGTTTTAACAATTGGTCAGATTCGTGATTTTTCCTCAAATTCTAAACTTATAAAATGTTTAAGAAACAGCGAATACTTTAATTTAAAATTCATAGGTGATGGTACAGAGCTAATTAATTTAAAAAAATATTCTATAGACATTAATAATATAGAGTTTTCTGGAAGATATAATAAAAAAGAAGAACCTCGTTTAGTTATAAAATCAGATGTAATTAACATCTTATTACCTAACACACCTGAAGCCATGACCCAAATGACAAACAGGTTTTATCTTGGCCTTATATTTAGAAAACCAATGATGGTTAATAAAGACAGTATTCAAGCCTATTATGTTGAGAAATTTAATTTGGGCTTAACCATCAGTTGTTATGACAATATTCATAATGAGTTACTAGGATATTTTCAAAATTTTAATTCGAAAGAATTTGAAAAAGGATGTACTAAAGTATTAAATATTATTAAAAATGATATTTATTTATTTGATAACACAATCAAGGAAATATTAAAAAAAAATAATGAGACAAATATCAATTAAATAAGATATAAATGATTAAAAAAAAACTGAGTATAATAACAATAGCCTATAATAATCTTTACATCATTAAAACAATAGATTCTATAAATCATCTCAGGAAGTATATTGATGTTGAACATATATTAATAAATGGAGGTGATAAATTAAATGATGAAATTGTAAGCAAAGTTGAAACATTAGTAGAAGAGCCAGACAATGGAATATATGATGCATTAAATAAAGGTTTGTCATTAGTTACAAATGATTATCTAATGTTTATACATGCTGATGATTTTGTTAACGATAATATTGGAATTTCTGAAACTTTAGATACATTAATTTCAACTAATGCAGATTATGCATTAGGAAGGGCTATAGTAAATACCTCACCTCCGCGTTATCATGGTTCATTATTTTGGAGGCCTTGGCTATTAAATTTTCATGTTCAGCCGCCACATTTAGCATCAATTTATAAGAAAAGTATTTTAAAACCTTTCAAAACTAATTTAAATATAGTAAGTGATTTTTTGATGTTTGATTCAATTAAACATTGCAAGTTTATCAAAACGAGAAAAATTTTAGTTCGACATAGCCCTGGCGGTGAAAGTAATAGTTACATAGAAAACACGAAAGAGTTTGAAAAAATATCCGGAAAGAAAGCTTGGATTATATTACCTTTTAGACTAGTGTTTAAGTTAATATTCACTTGGCTGTAAAAATAAATATCATGAAAATCAAAGAAACAAAAGAAATTTCTTATAAACAGCAAAAACAGTTTGCATCCTTATCCGGAGACTTCAATCCTATTCACTTAAATCCAAATATTGCAAGGAGAGAATTATTTGGGAATATTGTTGTTCATGGTATGCATTTAATTTTATCAGCTTTGGAAACTTTTGCATTTCAAAATAAAACTCAAAAGCATATTCTAATAGATTCTTTGAAAGCTAAGTTTTTTAGCCCTGCATTTGTAGGTAAACCATTAAAGTTTATTATCGAATATGATGAGAAGTTAATTAAGATTGAAATAAGAGATATTAAAAGATCATTACTCGCAGAAATGTTTATCAACTATCGCTCAGAAAAATATACTGCTGGGGAAATAATAAATAAAAAAATTAAAGTTAGTCAACCTGAAAATATAAATATTAAAAAATCAATAGGACTGAAAGGTGAGCTCCCTCTCTTTTTAGATAAAGAGCTTAGAAAAATATTATTTCCATCTTTACATAAGTTAGCTGATATTCAGTTAGCTGAAATACTAGTTATGACCCGAATTGTGGGAATGAAATGTCCTGGTAAACAATCTTTGTTCACTGGTGTTAATGTTGTTTTTGAAAAATCCGAAAATAAATTAGTTAGGTACTTATCAAAAAATATAGTTGAAAAATTCTCTATGGCTACCATTGGTTTTGAAGGACCATCATTAAAGGGAGAACTTTATACCTTTTTTCGTCCAAAGTCTACAATTCAACCAAAAATTGAAAAAATTTCAGAAAACATTCCAAAAAATATTTTTAAAGAAGTTAATGCATTAATAATTGGAGGTTCAAGAGGTATAGGCGAAACTACTGCTAAAATAATTGCAGCTGGAGGAGGAAAAACAGTTATTACTTACAACCTTGGAAAGAGTGATGCTGAGAAAGTTTGTAAGGAAATTAATGATGCAGGATTTTCATCAAAGTGCTTTAAAATAGATATCGAAAATTTTGACAATTCATTAAAAGAAAAAATTTTTGAATTTGGGTTTAATGTAATTTTCTACTACCCAAGTCCCAAAATTATGGCATCAAAAAAATTTGATTCTCAACTTTTTAATAATTTCCTATATTATTACGTAGAACAATTTGAAAATATGATAAGACAAGTTAGTTTAGCTTCAATAAAAGATATTGTAGTTTTTTATCCTTCTACAATAAATATAACAGAGAGAACTCCAGAATTTACTGAATATATTATGTCCAAAATGGCAGGCGAATATTTATGCGACTCACTAAGCAATGGGTATGAGAATATAAATATTATCGTAGAACGATTACCAAGGCTACAAACTGATCAAACCATGAATTTGCAAAATAAAATTGCAGAATCAACATCTAGTGTTATGTTACCAATTGTTTTAAAGATAAATAAACTTATTACTAGCTTAAAGAAATCTATTAAATAAAAAAAAACAATTATTATGAGTATTTTTGTATATAGAAACCAAACAGTTGAACCTCTATTTTCGAATTTAAAAGATGTTACTCTCAGTGATTATGGAAGTATTAATTTTCCTGAAGGAAATTTTTTGCTTTCAATCTGGTGTTATTTTATAACTCCGGGATTTGATGAAAACGAAATATTAAAGGAAATAGAGGATATCCAAACTAAACTTCAGTTAGCTATTACCAATAATGAAGCAGGTAATTTCTTGATATTTACACTCGATGGTAGATACCTTCCATCGTGGCAACTATCATCAAATGTTGTATCAGAAAGTATTTCGGAGTTTAATAAAAGTATTTATGATCTTTCAATTAATTCTTCAACAATTAAAATTGTTAAGATAGACGAACTATTTAATCAGTTTAAGCTGATTGATATCATAGACAAAAAATATTATTATTTATCTAAAATAATTATCAATCCTTTACTTAATAAATTTTTTCATCTCTGGTTTGAGTCTGTTTTAAAATCCATGAATGGTGTTAGAAAAAAATGTTTGGTACTGGATCTCGATAATACAATGTGGGGAGGAATTTTGGGAGAAGATGGTATAAACGGTATTAAACTTGGAAACAACTATCCAGGAAGTTGCTTTGTTGATTTTCAAAAACAATTAAAGGAAGCAAAAAAAAATGGAGTCTTATTAGCTATAAGTAGTAAAAATAACGAAAATGATGTTTGGGAGGCTTTTGAAAATCATCCAGATATGATTTTAAAGAAGGATGATTTTGTATCGTTTAGAATAAACTGGAATAACAAAGCAGATAATATTAGAGAAATTGCGATAGAACTCAATATTGGACTAGATAGTATTGTTTTTATTGATGATAACCCCTTTGAGCGATCCCTAGTTGGAGAAATTGAACCAGAAGTTATTTTACCTGATTTTCCGGAAAAACCCTATGAAATGACTGATTTCTTTCAGGGTGTTTACAATAAATACTTTCTTTTATATAAGTTGACTGGTGAAGATACTGTCAAAACAGAGCAGTATAAAGCTAATTCAGCAAGGTTGAAAAACAGTAAAGAATTTGTGTCGATAAATGATTATTTGAAGAGTCTTAAGACTATTATTAAAATTGATGAGGCAGACACGTTTAATATTCCACGAATTGCACAATTAACGCAAAAGACTAACCAATTTAACCTTACAACTAAAAGATATTCAGAGCCTGAAATTATAGAAATTAACTCTTTAAATAATTTAATATTCTGTGCTTCTGTTTCTGATAAGTTTGGTGATAATGGCATTACAGCTGCGGGAATAATATTAATTAATGATAATGTCGCTGAGATTGATAGTTATATGCTCAGTTGTAGAATACTTGGTAGAAAAGCAGAATTTGCAATCATTAAAAGTGTCTTAAATTATTTATACACAAAAGAAATTACTAGTATAAAGAGTTACTATATACCATCTCTTAAAAATAGTCAAACAGAAAAATTTTATGACTTGTTAGGTTTCACTTCAAAAATATTACCATCCAAAAGTAAAGAGTACACACTAAACCTTAAGAAATTATTTACTCTTGAAGATTTATTTACAATAAACTTAAATATTAAAAAATGAAAAATAGAATAAAGAAAGTTATGGCTTCCGTTTTTTTAGAAGAAGAAAATAAAATATCCGATGATATTAGCCAAATAAATTTTGAAAAATGGGAATCTCTCCAACATTTAATGCTAATTGTTGAGCTTGAAAGTGAATTTGGAGTGAGTTTTGAACCTGAAGATATGGTAAAAATGACCAGTTTAGAGATGATTGAGAAACAACTTATACTTACTATGGAAAGGTAATTTATGCAATTTGTAACAAAAAAGACGTCAGAGTTAACTAATACGGATTGGGATCAATTAACAGATCTTTATAATGCTACTTTTAAAAGAAATGTAGAGTCTGAGTATTTTAAAAAAAAATATAATTCTTCTGTTCCTTCAATCAGTTGTTTTCATGGTTTTATGGTTGATGATGCTATTGGGATTGTTGGAGCGATGACTATAATTCCATTCAAATACGAATTTTTTGAAAAAAATGTAATATTCGGAAACCTTATCGACCTGATGATCAATGCTAATTATAGAACTAATATTTTAAATTTTAAGTTAATCTATGATCAACTTTTAAAGAATATAAATTCAAAAGTTGATTTTATTTATGCAGTACCAAATCCGAACTCTCACCTATATTTTACCAAAATTTTACAATGGAAAGAGATTGGTAAGCTAAACTATTACCTTTTCCCTGTCAAGATTACCAAACTATTAAAATTAGTTAGTTCGTTTGACAAATTAATTAGACCATTTAATAATCTATTTCAATTCTTATTTTCAAGGAATAGACAAAAGCTTTTTCATCCATCTATCAGTAAAATTATCTCCGATAATTTTCTTAACTATCGTTATTCCGATTCTTATAAGAGCTTTACTATTGGAGGTCAAACGGCCTGGTATCGTATTTATAATGAAAATGGTGTAGTTACTTGTTATATAATAGATATTGAGCCAATGGATAGAAAATGGATGGCCAAATCAATTGCTTCAATTTACAAATTAGAGCGAGAAAATGTTGATGTTATTATGTATATTTCAAACAATAAAGCAGGTGCATTTAATATTTTAAAAACACCCATAAAATTTGAACCTAGAAATCTTCCTTTAATTGGAAAGGTTATTAATACAAAGAACATTGACAATAGAATATTTAATTTGTCAAACTGGCGTTTTAACCTTAGTGATTTTGATGTTAGATAATTAATAAACTTATATGAATATAATAACAATTGATTTAGAAGATTGGTTTTGTCATGACAATTATACTCAAGATTTTAATTGGCATAAATACGAAGTTCGAATTGAGATTGGCTTAGATCTTATCTTAGAAGAACTAGATAAAAATAAAATAAAAGCTACTTTTTTTTGTTTGGGTTGGATAGCGAAGTATCAACCAAAAATCATTAGGAAGATATATGACGCAGGCCATCACATAGGTTGTCACTCTTATCAACATCAGTTGTCATATAGATTTAATAAAAAACAGTTTATTGAAGATACTGGTAAAGCAAAAATGCTTTTAGAAGACGTAATTGGCGATAAAGTTAATAGTTTTAGAGCACCTTCTTTTTCTTTTACAAAAAGCAACTTATACGCATTTGAAGCTTTAGTGGAATTAGATTTCGAATTTGATTGTTCAGTATTTCCGACCACAAGGGAGTGTGGTGGATTATCTGATTTCGAATATAACACCCCAGCATACATAAGCTATAATGGAATCAAAATTAAAGAGTTTCCAATGAGTTTATATTCTTTTTTTGGTAAAAAAATAGTTTATTCGGGTGGAGGCTATTTTAGAATTCTTCCTTATAATTTTTTAAGGTATATTACCAATAAATCAGATTATGTAATGACATATTTTCATCCAAGTGATTTTGATCCTGGCCAACCACGTATGAAACATTTATCTCTTTTAAGAAGGTTTAAAAATGAAGCTGGTCTCAATAATTCATTCCCTAAATTTCAAAAGTATTTATCAGAATTTAATTTTATTAATATTACTGAAGCAGATAAATTAATTGACTGGGAAAATGCAAAAACCGTATTTTTAAAGTAATAAGTATTGTAATTTATAAAGTTAGTTATGAAAAGTGTTTTATTAACTGGTGCTACTGGTTTTTTAGGTTTAAGATTAGAAAATTATTTAAAGTCAAATCATTTTAACGTTACATCATTAAGTCGTTCATCTAAAAGCAATGTAGTATGTGATATAAGTAAATTTAAGCCAATTTTTATTAAAAGTTTTGATACTGTAATTCATGCAGCAGGTAAAGCACATAGCACGCCTAAGAATGAAATTGAAGAACAAGAGTTTTATGATATAAATGTAAAGGGAACTGATAATTTATTGAGAGGACTTGAAAAAGTAAGTTTACCAAAAGAGTTTGTTTTTATTAGTTCGGTCAGCGTATATGGTTTAGATTCTGGTAAACTTATCAATGAAGAAGCTCCTCTTTTGGCAAAGGATCCATATGGTTTAAGTAAAATAGCTGCGGAACAACTGGTTTCAAATTGGTGCACTCAAAATAAAGTAATTTGTACCATTTTAAGATTACCTCTATTGGTTGGTGAAAACGCACCAGGAAATTTAGGAGCGATGGTTAATGCTATAAATAAAGGATATTATTTCAATATTGCTGGGGGAACTGCTAAAAAAAGTATGATATTGGCGAAAGATGTTGCCAAGCTTATTTTGCTTGTTGCGCCATCTGGAGGTGTTTATAACTTAACAGATGGGATTCACCCAAATTTTAAATCATTGAGTGCTGTTATTGCTGATTCAAAAAATAAAAATCCTCCTTTAAACCTACCTCTTATTTTAGTAAAAATTTTAGGTTTTGTAGGTGATTTTTTAGGTAATAAAGCTCCGATTAATACTTTGAAAATAAAAAAAATAACGTCTAATTTAACTTTTGATGACTCTAAAGCAAGAAATCTATTTAAATTTAAGCCTGAATCTGTATTAGACTATTTGAAAAAAAATGAAATCTAGACATCAGAAAACTCACGAAAATATTTATTAAGTCTATAAAAATGAAACAACTTAAAAAAAACTATTACAAAAAAATAAATTTTGATAAAGACCTTTCTGAAAACGAAAATCTTTTGTCAATTAAAATTTTTAATAAAAATATTTTAATTGTTGGAGGTGCAGGAACAATTGGAAGTAGTTACATCAAACAAATTTTAAAATATAAACCCGCAAAAATAACAGTTGTAGATATTAATGAGAATGGTTTAACTGAATTAACGAGAGACCTAAGAAGCTCTAATTTGTTGGATTATAATCCTGAATATATAACTTATCCAGTAAATTTATTAAGTGATACATTCGATAAAATATTTAATTCTGATAATTGGGGAGTTGTAGCGAACTTTTCTGCACATAAGCACGTTCGATCTGAGAAAGATAAAATTTCTGTTGAAGCTTTAATTAAGAATAATGTCTACGGAGCAATTAAGCTTTTAAATCTTTGCGAGTTAAACCCACCAAAATATTTTTTTAGTGTTTCTACTGATAAAGCTGCTAATCCAGTAAATATTATGGGAGCTTCTAAAAGTCTAATGGAAAAACTGATCTTATCCAAGAAAGATAAATTTAGAGTTTCAACTGCTCGATTTGCGAATGTCGCTTTTTCAAATGGAAGTTTATTAGATGGATTTATATACAGATTAAACAAGAAACAACCACTAAGTTGTCCATCAGATATCAAGCGTTTTTTTGTCACCCCAGAACAATCGGGTCAAATTTGTTTATTGGCTACATTTTTAGGTGACTCAGGAAATATTTTCTTCCCTAAATTAGATTTCCATAAAGATCAAATCTATTTTAAAGAAATTGCATTAGATTTTTTAAAGGAGAATGGATTTGAACCTGAATTAGTTCAATCTGAAAAAGAAGCGAAAGAATTTGATTTTGATAAGAACCCCAATAAATATCCGATTTATTTCTTTAAGACAGATACTTCAGGAGAAAAAACATATGAAGAATTCTTTACTGAAGAGGAAGATTATGAAATTAATAATTACGACTCTTTAGGGTTCATAAATACTCCAGATATTAAAATATCTTTTGAAGACGTAGAATCTGATTTTGAAAATGTATTTAACAATCTTAATTCAGATAAGTCAGATATTGTAACTGTTATTAAAAAATATGTTTCAGATTTTATGCACATAGAAACTGGAAAACACTTAGATCAAAAAATGTAGATTATGTATAATTTTTTTAAACGCTTATTAGATATTATAGTTAGCTTGATTACACTAATTATTTTATTACCTATTTTTATTCCAATTATTATAATTCTCAGGCTTTCTGCTGAAGGAGAAGTTTTTTATTTTCAAGAACGTTATGGAATCTATAATTCAAAATTTCAAATATGGAAATTTGCAACAATGCTTAAAAACTCTATGAACATTGGTACTGGAAGTATTACCCTTCAAAATGACCCAAGAGTTACAAAAATTGGATCCTTTTTAAGAAAAACAAAAATCAATGAACTCCCGCAAATTATTAATATTTTAAAGGGTGATATTAGTTTAGTGGGTCCTAGGCCATTAGTGACCAAAACATTTACAGCATATAATGAAGAGGTACAATCTAAAATATATAATGTTAAACCGGGTCTTACGGGAATAGGTTCTATTATCTTTAGAGATGAGGAATCAATTATTTCAGCTGTTAAAGATGAAGATCCACATGAGTTTTATAAACGTATTATAGCACCTTATAAAGGAGAGTTAGAAATGTGGTATCAATCAAACAATTCTTTTTTCTTAGATTTACAATTAATTTACATGACTGCTTGGGTAATTTTTTTTCCTACTTCAAAACTTTATGAAAAATGGTTTAAAGATTTACCAAAGCGAAGTTTTTAATATAACGTATGTTATTTTAATTATTTAACATGAATATAACTTGTATTATTTTATAATTTAACAAAATATGAGCTAAATTATAACAAGATATTATACTTTAATATACGTTATTTATTTAAAATACAAAAGTTAAAATGCTAATTTATAAGGAGTTAAATCGATTTATTTTTGAAAAGACTACGGACTGTACTCAGTTTTATTCGTATAGCTATTGATTACTAACTACTAATTGACAATATAATAGAATAGTTATATTTATAAAATGAAAGGAATTATTTTAGCAGGAGGCTCTGGATCTAGACTCTATCCAATAACAAAAGGCACATCAAAACAGCTTTTGTCGATATACGATAAGCCAATGATTTATTACCCTCTGTCTGTTTTAATGCTTTCAGGAATAAAAGATATTTTAATTATTTCTAATCCAGACAATCTTCCAAATTTTAAAAAATTATTTAATGATGGTAGTGATTTAGGATTAACAATAACCTATAAAGAACAAGAAAATCCTGATGGTATTGCTCAAGCTTTTGTTATAGGTAAAGATTTTATAAACAATGATGATGTTTGTTTGGTTTTAGGAGATAATATTTTTTATGGCAAAGGATTTACAGGATTATTAAATTCTGCAAAAAGTAATTTAAAAAATAAAAAAGCAACTGTATTTGGGTATAACGTTAACAATCCCTCTGATTTTGGAATAGCAAGTTTTGATGAAAATAAAAACTTAATTAATATTGAAGAAAAGCCCAAATCACCTAAGAGTAATACTGCAGTTGTTGGATTGTATTTTTATCCTAACAATGTTGTTAAAATTGCAAGTAAAATTCAACCATCTAAGAGAGGAGAATATGAAATAAGTTCAGTTAATCAATTTTATTTAGATAATAAGGATTTAAAAATTGAAATTTTAGGAAGAGGCTTTACTTGGCTAGATACTGGAACTCATGATTCTTTACTTGAAGCTTCAAACTTTATAAAAACTGTTGAGAAACATTCAGGATATAAAGTTGCATGTCTCGAAGAAATTGCTTTTAAAATGGAGTTTATTAATTTAAAAAAACTCAGAGAATTAGCTAAGCCTTTTGGAGATTCTTTGTATGGTAAATATCTTAAATTATTAATCAATGAAAATCAATAAAACCTTCATTGAAGATTTACTAGTTATTGAGCCTCGTTTGTTTAAGGATGAAAGAGGTTTTTTTTATGAGTCTTTCAATAAAAATAACTTAGACAAAATTGTTAATATAGTTTTTGTTCAAGACAATGAATCAAAATCTTATAAAGGAGTAGTTAGAGGATTGCATTTTCAAAGACCTCCTTTTGAACAGACTAAACTAGTTAGATGTGTTAGTGGAAAAATTTTAGATGTTGCAGTAGATTTACGTATAAACTCAAAAACTTACGGTAAATCTTTTTCTATTGAGTTATCTTCAGAAAATAACAAACAATTATTTGTTCCTAAGGGGTTTGCTCATGGTTTTCAGGTTTTAAGTGAAACAGCTATTGTTAATTATAAAGTAGATAATTTTTATAATTCTAAATCTGACTCAGGAATAATTTGGAACGACAAGGATTTGTCAATAGATTGGAACCTAGATATAAAACCATTACTTTCTGAAAAAGATTTAAAACTAGACTTATTTAAAAATTTAAAATCTCCTTTCTAATGAAAATTTTAGTAATAGGTTCTGACGGACAGTTAGGCTTAGAGTTTCAAAAAATTTCTAATAGTTTGGGTTCTTTATCTTGGATTTTTTCAACTATTAAAACTTTAGATTTATTAAGGCTAGAAACGATAAATTCTTTTTTAAATAACATAAATCCAACTGTCATTGTTAATTGTGCAGCATATACAAATGTTGATAAAGCAGAGACTGAATCTAAATTAGTAAACACAATAAATCACACGGCCGTTGATATTATCTCTAGGTGGACAAGTGATAATAACAAAAAGTTGATTCATATCTCAACTGATTATGTTTTTGACGGACTAAGTAATATCCCATTATCTGAGAACTCTAAAACTAAACCTGTAAATGAATATGGAAGTTCAAAATTAAAAGGAGAAATAGCTTGTTTAAAAAACGATCCTAATTCAATAGTAATTAGAACATCCTGGCTTTATTCAAGTTTTGGAAAAAATTTTGTAAAAACCATGATTGATTTAATGAAAAAAAATAATTCAGTTAAGGTCGTAAATGATCAAATTGGTTCACCAACTTATGCTTATGATCTTGCTAAAGTCATTATAAAAATCATTATGAACAGTGAAAATAAATCTGGATTATTTCATTATTCAAATGAGGGTGAAATATCTTGGTTTGAATTTGCAAGATCAATTAAAGAACTTTACAATTTAGATTGCAAAATAATTGGAGTTTCCTCAAAAGAATTTAAAACTTTAGCAAAACGTCCAAAGTATTCGCTTTTAAATAAATCAAAAATTAAAACTACTTTTAATTTAGAAATACCTAATTATAAACAAAGCTTAAAGAATTGCATTAAAATTATTAAAAATGAAGCGTAATATTTTAGTTACTGGAGGTGCTGGTTTTATTGGTTCACACTTAGTGAGGTTACTTGTAAATAAGTACTCAGCATATCATATTATAAATATGGATTTGTTAACCTATGCTGGCAATCTAGAGAACTTAAAAGATATTGAGCACAAGGAAAATTATAGTTTTGTGAAATGTGATATTTGTGATTACAAAAAAGTAAAACAAGTTTTTGTTGATTATAAGATTGATTCTATAATTCACTTAGCCGCAGAATCTCATGTAGACCGTTCTATTGAAGATCCTTTTTCTTTTGCGCAAACCAATGTCATGGGAACACTTAGTTTATTACAAGCTGCTAAAAGTTATTGGGAGAATAATTTTAAAAATAAATTGTTTTATCATATTTCTACAGATGAGGTATATGGTTCATTGAGTGACGAAGGTTTTTTTACTGAAAAGACAAATTATGATCCACACTCACCTTACTCAGCTTCAAAAGCGTCTTCGGATCATTTTGTAAGAGCATTTTCAGACACCTATGGTTTGCCAATAGTAATTTCTAATTGTTCTAATAATTATGGTTCCTTTCAGTTTCCTGAAAAACTAATACCATTGTTTATCAATAATATAGTAAATAATAAGCCTCTTCCCGTTTATGGAAAAGGAGAAAACGTAAGAGATTGGTTATTCGTAAAAGATCATGCCGTAGCAATTGACGTCATTTTTCATAAAGGAAAACTAAACGAGACTTATAACATTGGCGGATTTAATGAGTGGAAAAATATTGATTTGATAAAAGTGATAATTAAAACTGTAGATAAAATGCTTGGAAGAGATGAAGGAACATCTGATAAACTCATTACGTATGTTACTGACAGGGCCGGTCATGATTTACGCTATGCAATTGACTCAACAAAATTAAAAAATGAACTGGGTTGGGAGCCTTCTTTACAATTTGAGGAAGGTATTGAAAAGACTGTTAAGTGGTATTTAGATAACAAAGAGTGGATGGATAATGTTAATTCTGGTGATTATCAAGAATATTACAAAAAAATGTATAATTAAACTTTTTTAATTACATACTCTA
>Ga0206130_10001674_pt1 | contig 31781 bp, 32 predicted proteins | sample Helgoland_Spring_9_FD_148637 | JGI IMG/M metagenome (GOLD analysis project Ga0206130, IMG submission 148637) | Pelagic subsurface seawater microbial communities from Kabeltonne, Helgoland, North Sea - Helgoland_Spring_Bloom_20160512_1 | ecosystem: Environmental > Aquatic > Marine > Epipelagic ...
CTTTCTCAGATCGCACATGTTTATGGGCTGAAAAATTTGAAACAACATCCCAAGTATCTGAGTTAAATATTTTATCAAAAGTATCACTCAATAAATTAACAGGATACGTAATGTATTCTGGATTGTAATCCATCAAATTAGAACTTCTCAAATCTCTTGTTAGTTCAGTTAAACCATTTTCATTAATATCTACTACAGTTATTTTAGAAGGTTTAAATTTTAAAATTTGTTTTATATAGCTAGAGCCTATTGTCCCAGCACCACCAATAACTAAAATTTTTTTATCATTAATTTCATTTAACAATAAACTCTCATTTGCTAAAACATCTATATCAAAAGATATTTTTTTATATTTTTTTATATTAAAGTAGTTCATTATAATTTTAGTTATTAAGGTTCTTTGCTATTTCAGATAAACCTTTAGAGGGTCTATATTTAACTTCATTAAATAATTTTTTATTCGAAAATGTAAGGTTTTTAGTAAGTTTATCAAACCTCGAAGAATTGAATGGAAAAAAAGAAAATATATCACCAATTTTCGCAATAATCCTTATAAGACCTTTAGGGATTCTTTTTATTCTCTTATTAAACTTCCTGGCAATAATACTATCAATTTCTGATATCATTGGATGTTTAATATCTGTTAAATTATAAACTCCATTTAAATCAAATAATTCTGGAATTAAATTAGCTACATCAGCAGCAGCTATAATAGATTTTTTAGCCTCACCCTTACCAATTCTGAAATAATAACCTTTATCAATAGCTTCAATAATAGCACTTAGATTACCCGGAGGGTTTTTCCCTGAAACTAAAGGCAGTCTTAAAACAACAGTTTTTATATTATTAGTGATTCCAAAATCAATTATAGATTGCTCTGCTTGAATTTTACTTAGAGCATATGGTGTATTTCCGAGTGTTGGGGATTTTTCATCTATTAATTCTCCTACTTCTTTTCCATATACAGCTACTGTGCTAATAAAAATAATTGATTGAAGTTTTTTTGTATCTAATCCACATAATAAATTATTGGTACCAATATAGTTCACCTTAAAGAATTTGTTATTCTCTTCTTTTGTCTTAGGTATTACATGAGCTTTACCGGCGACATGAATAACATAATCTACATCAATTTTAGATAACTTATTTAGTGATAAATCTATATTAATATCTGATTTTACTGAGCGACCTACTTTTATTACTTCATAATTTTTATTTTTTAAAAAACCAAGAATATAACTCCCTAAAAAGCCTGAACCACCGGTTAGTAGAATTTTTTTTTTCATGATTTTTTAAATTGAAAAAACTTTGGTATAATTCTAAAAAAAGGATAAAAAAACTTAGCAACTTTTATGTTGTTTTTATCAAAGGCTCTTAAACACTCAATATTTTGATAATAAATATTTTTAAAACTTTTATTAGTCTCGCCTCCCAAGCGCATTTTTACTAAAGGTTCTTTTAAATAGGTTGTACTAATGTTATGTTTATCAAGAAAACGCAACATAATCTCAAAATCCGCTGCTAATTTAAAACTTAAATCAAATAAACCATACCTATCATAAATAGTCTTTTTTATATAAAAAGTTGGATGAGCAGGATGCCAACCATATTTGAATTTTCTCTGAATACCTGAAACCCATCTTCTAGAAATTTTATTGATATCCTGTTGAGAAACATAAAATAGATCTGCATAAATAGAATCAAGGTTTTTATTTTTTTTAAACACTTTAGCTACTTTATTTAATGCGTCTGGATCACAAAATAAATCATCAGAGTTAATAAGACCAATAACATCTCCAGTAGCTAAGCTTATTCCCTTATTCATAGCATCATACAAACCATTATCTTGCTCTGAAACTAATACAGTGATGATTTCACTATATTTTTTGGCAATCTTCAGTGTATTATCAGTTGACCCACCATCAATGACAATATATTCAATATTACTATAAGTTTGCTGTAATACAGACATAAAAGTAGTTTCTATTGTCTTTGCACTATTATAACTAACTGTGATTATAGATATTTTCATGTTAATTAAAAATTTCAATAAAAGATTCTGCAAATAATTCTAATCGTTGATTATAATTATCTGGCATTTCTTTTTTTATAACAGCACCTTTTATGAAATTACGCATATGCTCTGCAAGACCAACGTACGAATCTAGTTTAAAGTAAAACCCATTCGTCCCTAGTTGTTCTACATGAACAGGAATAGATGAACAAATAATCTGGTGACGCAATGTTTTAGCATCCTCAATTATAGTACTCCATCCTTCAAATTTACTAGGCTGTATTACAGACAAACTATTCAATAATATAGACAGCTGATCTTCTCTGGGAATCATTCCTAATATAGTTAAATGGGATTCTAAATCATTTGATTTTATAAATTTCAACAAAGAAGAATAAAATTTAGGGTTTCTGTAATCCTCTTTTTTGCCTGTAAAAATAACCTGAAAATCAAGCCCCTCTTTCTTCAATAATCTAATTGCTTTTAAAACTACAATATGATTTTTATGTTCGTAAAACTGGTTTGAAACAAGAAAATAAGGAAGATTGATTTGATATAGTTCTTTAATTTTATTAAAGGGAGTTATTGTGTGATCTTTGATCATGGAGACAAATTGTAAAACCTTTATAGATAAATTTACTGGTATTTTATAAAATTGTTTTAAATGTTTAAATGCATCATTACTAGATAATACAACTACATTTGAATTGTTAATAATTGATTTGAACCTTTTTTCTCTAAGAAAAAGATTTTTGGTTTTAAAAAATTTAGGATAAAATTTATGTTGAAAATCTGGAATCCATGAAACAACTTTCGTTTTACCATATATCGGAGCTGGAAAATCATTAAAAGGGAAAAGTCCATCTAAAATATATTCATTAAGAAACTGTTTATAAAAGAGATTATCCCTTTTAAAAAAAGATTTAAGATACAACTTCAGTCTGTTTTCAGAGTTCTTATTTAATTTGGTAAATTTTAAATATTTATAATTTAATAGTTTTAAAAAGCTTTCACATTTGCTGTTATAAAAAATAATTATTTCTGGCTTCCTTAAATCGTTTAGAGAATTTAGAGTTTTTACAACATTAACTAAATAGTACACTACACCAATATCATCAGATATAAATATTAGTCCAATTTTTTTTCTTTCTGTACCCATATTTTATATTTTTCAAGTCCCTTTTTTAATGTATGGGATGGTCTGAACCCAATTGAGCGCAATATATTTATATCTGCCTTCCAGTTTAAGGGATCTCCTAATCTTACCTTTCCACTAAAACGTATTTGATTTCCTTTATTTACTAATTCATTGAAAATTTGTGCGGCATCATGAATAGACGTTTCATTCCCAGATGCAACATTGATAATGTCAGGTAAAGAAAATCTGTTTTCAATTATCAACTCTACACTCTGAGCAATGTCTTCAACAAATATAAAATCTCGACTTTCATGGCCAGTTCCAAATAATTCCAGCTCTTTTTTATTTTCAAGTTTATTAAATAGATCCCAAAAAAACTGTTTTTTTAATCCTGGCCCATATGCACTAAAAACACGTAGATTACATGTTTTTATATTAAAAAAATGAGAGTACTCTTTACAAATTTGTTCTGCATAATACTTATGCCAACCATAAGGAGACATGGGTTTAGGTTTCATTGATTCTGTCACAGGTAATTTTATAGGGTTACCATAAATTGCCGCACTAGAAAAATTTATTAAAAAACAATTTGGAGAGAAAAGACGTATTGCTTCCAGAATTTTCACAACATTACCTGTGTTTAGAATAAAATCTTGAATGGGGTTTTCTAGAGAAAAAGGAACGCTTGCAGCACCAGATGCATTAATGCATATGTCAAATTTTGTGTCTTTAAATATTTTATCAAAGTCAGTATTGACAGGATCTAAAAGGAAAAATTCATGAGGTGAATTAATGGAGTTTATATCAGAACAAAACACTGAATATCCTTTTGACACAAGGTGTTTATAGCAATAACTTCCAATAAAACCGCTAGATCCAATTATTAATACATTCATATTATACCTTTTTCTTTGATACAACTATTCCTCCAGTATAAGTAAAAAGAAAGTTTGCATATTTTGGGAATAAAAACAGTGCCATTTTCTTAATAGCATAACGAATCCAACCCTTAAATTTTCCAGATATTAACATTTCATACTCTTTAGAATGAGAAAAAACACTAAAGTCAAGAATATCCAAATTCAAATTATTCATTAAAGATTTTAAAGTATGTGGGTTATAAAAATTTAAATGACCATACAAAGGGCTTAGTTTAACAGCGTTTTTAATAAAAAACGTATCCTCTAGTGGAACTTCAAAATAAGCAAATTCGCAAACGCGCATAACCTCTGAAATAAATAAACGTTGATGCTCGACATGTTCTAAAACATGTAATGCAATTCCAAGTTCGTACTGATCTGAAGGCTCTTTTATATCATATCCATCAAACATCTCAATCTTAATAAGTTTATTGATGTTTTTTTTCTTGATTTCGCTTATTCCTGAGGAAGAAATTTCAATTGCACAAAGCTCATCTGCAATATCTTCTTTTGATAATACAACCAAAGTATTTCCGTCACCGGCACCAATATCAATTAGGTTTTTAAACTTAGATTTTGGGAGAAGTTTTTTAAGATTTTTAACAGACTGTAAAGCTGTTAAATCTCTTTTTAATTGAAGGTCATTTTTATTGTCATTTTTATAATATCCATCATATAATTTTTTTAATTCCGGGTTTAATTCCATAAAGTTTTTTTTAAAGATTTGTTTACTAATAAATAATATATATAGATAACGAAAACAGTTAATATTATACTAGAGGAAAAAGCAAATGCTCCTAACAAATTTCCTCTTAATAAATAAAACTGTAGACAGCAAAATTCTGAAAAAGCGATCAATTTTAAAATAGTAGTAAAACTATTGATATTAATAATTATATTAAATACATCATCAATTTTTCTATAAATCAGGCCTAATAAAAATATTCCAATAATAATCCCAAAGTAAGAATAATCTAGGTATAATTCTGCAACAAATGGCACTGAAATATTATTAAAATGAAGTCCAGCTTCTTCAGCTAAAAGAAAGCCAGATCCAACAGGCTTTGTTACCCATATTGATCTAGGTATGAAAAAAAACAAGGCTCCGAGCATCTGATAGCCATAAGTATGAAAATCAAATTCAATAACTCGTGCAAAATTTTGAAATGCATCAAAATGACCGGCAAAAAAGTATTCAATGTTAAAATTCTGTGCTAGATCTAATTTATTTTCTAATGTAAACCATCTAAAAATATCAAGAATTGGAAAAATAAAAATCAATCCAAAAAATACTATATTAATAAAAAGATAACTGTTATTTCTTCGGAAATTAAAATATAAATAAATAAATGGAACAAAAAGACAGAAAGATAAAAAACGCGGAACACTCAAGGGACCTGTAAAAAAAAGAAGACCAAATAAAAAAACTAATTTTTTAAAAGTATGTTTTTTTGAACTTTTTTTTAATATTAAAATATAAAAGAAAAAAATATTAAATATAAATGGTTTTAAAAAAAACAATTCAAATAGAAAAACATTCTCTAACTGTTCTCCTAAACCTCTAAACTGAAGAGCTATAAAATCATATTCAAATTGAGCAAGAAGAAATAAACAGGGAGCTATTAAAAATAAAATTGTTCTATTAGTTAATTTTAACTCCAATTTATTTTTATCTAAATCAGATATTGTTGAAGGTGTTTTTAGCTGATTTAAATTTTTACGTTTATTATAGCCGAATCTAAATGCTATAATTGACAACATAACCAAAAAAGATGTTTGGATATATATTTCTTCACTTAGATATTTTCCTGACCAATAAATTATTTGAAATTTGAATTCAGCTATGGGTAATATTCCGAGAATTATGATTGAAAAACCATAAAAAGATGTTACTAGATTAAAGCCTGGACGCTCATTTATAAAGAATAAACATAATAAAACATTTAATGATTGAACAAACACAAACATTAAGCTTGATCTTTCTCCTTGTACTGTTATTAAAAAAAATAAAATACCTATCACATAAAAGTTAAACAGATATTTAGATTCAAAAGCTTTAATTATAAATTTCAATTTTTAAGATTTAAGATTTAAAGTTTATGTAAACTATTTTTTTAAAAGATCCCACGAATATTTTTTAATAAAATCTCTGATTTTGCCTAAAAAACCTCCGTTAAGATTATACATTGCTTCGCAAAACATTGTAAATATTTTAGGATTGACAATGACAGGAATCTGTTTAGATAATACAACTCTGTAATCACTTTCTTTCGGAAATTTAGTTTTATTAAATTTAGTTAAAAATCCTTTTCCATGAGTTGCACTATTGTCAAAACCATTGTTCAATACTAATGTGTTTGGAGGGAAACAAGTGATACCATTATTTTTAAAAACACTCCAATACCAGCGAATTCCCCAGGAATCAATTTTACCATTCATTTGCAGTTCAAGCATACGTGAAAAAGGATAGCTATTATTACAATCAAATTTATTTCTAATACTTTTATCTCTTTTTAATACTTGATAACCTTCAGCATTTGGATCGAAATTTTTCCATGCACTTGACCATGTCCCCCATCCCCAAGTTGAAATTAAAGGTAAAAAAATCTGATTCTGATATTCTTTAAATTGCGGAACATTATACATGTAGCCAGAAACCATTGATACCTTATCATTATTTGAATAATAATTTAATGCATCAGACATATAATTTAGAAAATTTTTATGAAAGATAAGATCATCCTCAATCACTATTACGCTTTCAAACTTTTTAAGAATTTTACTAATTCCATCAATAATTGAACTAGCTAAACCTTTGTTATTTGAAGCAAAGAAATATTTCGCATTATTACCTAAGAAATTTTTAGCAACTTCCCTAGTTTTTAAAACATCAGCAATTTCAGATTTATTTTTAGGGCCATCCCCAAAAACAAAAAAACTATATTTTTCATAGCCATCGCATTTAGAAAGACTATCCAATGTTTTTTTTAGATGCTTTGGACGTTTATATATAAATAAAATAATTGGAGGATTCAATTTCAATATTATGGATTATTATTTAGATTATAAATTTTTTGCCAATTTTTATAAATGGTTTTTCTACATAGTTGAAAACTAAATGAGAAACAAAGTATATTATTGGCAGGCATACAAAAAATAAGCAAATGAACCATAAAGATATATTTATTTTATAATACACTTCGTAATTAATAAAAACTGCATTTACACAATACAAAACAACTAAATGTGATAAATAAACAGAATAAGATGTGTCTGCTAAAAACTTAATAAAGTTCATTTTTAATTTATTTTCTAGGATTGTGAAAAATTTACTAAGAAATAATGGAGATACTTTAAGCATTGAAAAAATCCAAATAATAAAATATAAAGTGAATCCTATTATAATCAAGTTATTTCCAATAAAACATAAAATCAATGTTAAACCCAACAATGATAATGCTTTTGATTGATTGTTAGTGTCAATATAAAATTTAGCTTCCCCTAGCAAAACACCCAAAATAAAAACATTTATTTTCATTGGGAGAAATGCAGGTTGACCAAAATGTAATAATTCACCTGGTTGTTCAAAATTTCCAAAAAGATAATTAGAGCTCAAATATAATATTGTACATAAAATAATTGGAGAAATACGACCTACTTTTCTAAATATTAACATTAAAAAGGGAAACACAAAATAAAACTGCATTTCTAAACCAATACTCCAATCTGGAAGTACATTATCTTGAACAAAATCTGGAAATAATCCAAAAAGAAAAGTTAAATGAAGGAATATCCCTAATAAAAATTTTTGAGTAGTAACTTCAAAGGGGAGAGGGTTTGGATTGTCAATCGTCATATTAGACAATGTATTAAGTTCGATATAAAAAAAATAAGCAATAAAAAAGAACAAAAAGTAAACAGGTGCTATTCTGAAAAATCTACGAATATAAAAACGGATAATAGTCGAACTTTTTTCCCAAGGTTCTTTAAGTTTTCTATGATGAAAGTTTAGAGCCATTAAAAAACCTGACATTAGCATGAAAAAATCAACTGCATGACCTGGACCCGGAATTAACAAATCTGTTTGAGTAATATGTGCACAATGTCCTACAAATACATATAAAGCCGCCAATCCTCTAAAAAGATTTAATTGATTAAGTTCTAGTTTTTTTACCATAATGGATTAACTTTTAGTCTTTAACATATTCAGTTAAATATGATCTTAAGCTACCTTTAATTGGAAATTTAACTTGGTTAGTGTACAAATAAGTCATTATTCTTTTAATTTCCACTTTAATTAAATTAATTTCTTGGTTTTTATTAATAATTTGGTCGTTAGAGAAGTTTATTACGTTTGCAATGTTTGCTTCATCTAATTTCAATAAATCATCAATTTGTGTTGCTGCTTTTAAATTTATACTTCTACTATTACAGTCATTTTTTTGTGAAAAAAGTGGGAATATTTTATTAATATCTCTTTTAAGTTTTTTTAATATTTTTTCTGAAAGATTTAATAAATCATCCTTTTCTTTAACACTTTCAGCAATGGAAATATGGCTGTAAACTTGTTCTAGAGCTCTCCACCTAAAAGCACTTATTATCCTTTTTGCATCAAATCTTTTTTCTAATAATATATCAATTTGTTCTAAATATTTCTCAATTGATTTCCCCTTAAAGTTAATACTTACTGGTTCTAAAACATCTTCATTGTGGTATGTTAAAACTGGTAATCCGAGCATGGTAATTTCTCTAGCTGAGGTAGAAAATGCGTTTAAAAAAAGATTTGTCTGTTCTAGAAGGTCATAAAAAGAAACCTGATCTGTCGGCCAATTTATTACCGCATTGTTTGGAATTTTATTGAATTCTACTTTCAAATCTTTAGCGTGTTGAGACATAATTGCTGATGTCTTTTCACGTTTAGTTGGAAATTCTCTTGGGTGAACTCTAATAATTAAAAACAAATCATTGCGTTTTGATATAAAATCAATAAGTGTTTTGATCCATTCTATTTGAGTTTTAAAAATAGGTTTTATGTGGTGGTGATAAGCTCCCACAGCATCAGCTGCTAAATGTTCATCATAACTTGATAATATTGCTACAATCACTTTTTTTTCTTTAGGAATATTAAATTTACTGTAAATATCAAAATGATTATTTGATTTAGATTTTGAGTAAGAAAGAAATGATTTAGAATTAATAATATCTATAAAATTATTTGCAACCAACTTAATTGAATCTCTGCGGCTGGTTAAATCTCTATATTTTTCTTCCCAAGAAATAAATAATGATTTTATATAGTCAAATGTTTGTGCTTTCGCAATTATTAAATGCTGTAATCTATCTCTCTGATTAATTCCAGCGTGTAAAAAATATGATGAAATATTATTTTTTTCTGCTAGCTGTCTACAAACTGAATTGACTGAGTACAAACCAGAATACTGAATAACCCTATCTGGTTTATAAATTTTAAGTATTTTTTTTAATGAAAAAAATGTTTTTAGACTTATTTCTAATTGACTTAAATATTCCTGCCATGCTCGATCACTAAAAGAATTTGCTTTAGATTGTTTATATCTTAAAAGCACTTGATATAAAGCTAACTCACCAACTTTAATATCATCAATTTTTATTTTTTGAAAATTACTTTGAGTTGTACTTTTAATAATATTATTTACAGTTAATTCTGCATCATTGTCTAAAAAATTTCCTAAATCAATATTTGGAAAATTAAATTTTTCTACAATTAACGACGAATTAGCTTTACATTCTTTACAAATTTGATTTTTAACTTTATTTGATGCATCAAAACTTATATGAGAAGATATCATTGGAATGCAATGTTTTTCCATAAACCCAGAACATCTTACATAAATAATTTCGTGATTACTTTTCATTAATGACTCCACCAAAACCGCTTCAGGAAATGCATGCTTCCAGATTTGAGAATGTGGGGCAAAGACTAAAATTTTCATAGAAAATATTTTATTTTAATAATTCTTTAGGACTACCAATTTTTGAAATAATACCATTTTTTAGGCTAATAATTTTGGTGCAATTATCTAACGTAGATAATCGGTGAGCAACTATTATAATAGTTTTATTATCACTTAAAGAAAAAACTGTTTCCATTATTAATTTTTCAGTTTGGTTATCTAAGGCGCTAGTAGCTTCATCTAATATAAGAAGTGAAGGATCATAATACAAAGCTCTTGCCAGTCCAATTCTTTGTTTTTGCCCACCCGAAAGCCTAACACCTTGTTCTCCAACAATAGTATTTATTCCAGCCGGAAGATTATTAATAAAGTCTGTAAGCTGTGCATCTGCGATAGCACGATTAATAGCAATAGAATCTATATTTTCTTCTAAAACTCCAAAAGCAATATTTTTTCTAATAGTATCATCCGATAGAAAAATAGATTGAGGAACATAGCCTACATTAGATTTCCAAAGCAATTTATTTTCAAAAACTAAAGCCCCATCAAGTTCAATACTTCCAGAGTTTGGAATAAGTAAGCCTAAAAGGATGTCAATTAATGTACTTTTTCCTGATCCAGACTGTCCAATTATTCCAATTGATTCACCTTTATTAATAGTTAGGTTAATTTTTTTGAGTACATTTTCTTTTGACTCCTCTAACTCGTAAGAATAACATATATCTTTTAACTCAATTTTTTTATTAAATAAGATGTTTTTACTAATTAGATTAGGATTATAAGAATTACTATTAATCAAATTAAATTCATCATAAATAATATCTACAACTGGTTTGCTATATCTAATATATTGAAATGATCCTATAATTCTATTAGCAGATGGAAGTATTCTAAAAGCTGCTGCCATAAACAATCCAATTGTAGGTAATAATAGTTCCGGTTTAACAGATGAATTTAAACTAAAAATTATATAAAAAACTAAACCTGAAACAGCCAATAATTCTAAGTATAATCTTGGAAAAAATGTTAAAGCATATTGCTTAGCAATGACACTGACTTTTTTTAAATTATGAAAATTAAATTCATTTAAAAAGAAAGATTCATTTCCTTTCAATTTAATGTTTTTAATACCCAATAATCCGTGAGCAAGTTTTTTTTTCATTAACCCATCGTGTTGCTGTCTAATTGAACCCCATTTTAATAATTTTTTTTTTGTCAAAACTTGCATAATTAAACTAAAAAATAAAATGAAGAAAAATATAATAATAGATCCAAAAGGTTCTTGAATTAATAAAACTGTAGCAATACCTATTACAGCTACTAACTCGATTGATAAAACAATAATAGATTTAAGTAATTCAGAGAATTCATGAGCCTCTCCTATTATATTTCTAGTCAATTCATTAGAATTTCTTGATAGATGAAAACTGTATTTTTGATTTAAATAAATTGAGTAAATTTTCGCAGATGTTGAAGATGAAATTTCTGCTGAAAAAAACGCCTGTTTCCATGACAAATATGTCATGAAAATTGTTTTTAGTAAATAAATAGTTAGCATTAGATACAATAAAAATGCTATTATCTGATTATGAGAATTCAAGCCAATGTCTCTAAAAATGGTAAATAATTCAGGATTATTCGAGACAAAATTAGAATCAAGTAAAATTGTAAGCATAGGAATAATAATTCCAATACTAGCCATCTCAAAAAGCATTCCAATAAAAAGCAAAATACCAATGAAAATAATTTTATTATTATTTCCCCTTAAGATAAATTTTACTTTATTGAAAAATGAAATCTCTTTTTTCATAATATATATTTAAACAAGAATAAAATTATTATTTTAATACTTTATTCTAGATGAGAATACTGGATTTTCTTTACAAAAATCAATAAATTTAGTATTTGAATTTGTTATTCTCATTTCAGGAATATTAACTCCAAAAGAATTAGAAGAATATTCAAACTCCAATAACAAACGGTTCCCTTTAGTAAGAGGCATTCCTTTATGCCAACATTTTGTATCACCTGCAAATACAGATCCTGCCTCTCCAGGAAGTACTTTAAACTGACTTTCTTGATAAATTTCCTTTAACTCTTTATCTAAAACTCTCACATATCCTCTACTTAAAATGTCCTTTGGTTTTGAACCATCTTTGTGAGTTTTTTGAATATAACAATGTGGGCCATTTTCATAATTAACATCATTTATATAAATAAACACCTTCAACCACTTGACTCTATCCATATCAAAATGATACAATTGAGCTGCATCAGATGATGCTTTTTTTGAAAAATCAGTACTCCACCACATTGCTGGAAAATCAAATATAGGTTCACAATCTAAGTATTCTCTAGCCACATTAATTAATACAGGATCCATTATTAAGTCCTGAATATCTTTATTGTTAATCAAATCTTGAATAGTAAAACGGTATATTTCAGAAATTAAATTATTGGGGTCAAATAACAATGGAGTTTTTTGAGATTTTACAATTGTTGGTGTTTCCATTGCAAATTTATTTATATTTCTTAGCTTTTCAGAGCTGACTTTTTGTTTGAATTTTACATAACCGTTTTCATTAAGTTCATCACTCAATTCTTCAAAATCCTGAGCATTATATTCACCTAATTCTCCATTCAATTTTTCATGTTGCTTTTGTTTTGAAATTTTAATTTTTTCATGAAGTTTACTATTAAATGATCCTCCTGAAAAACAATATAGTCTAACTAGTGCTTGATAAGATCTTTCAGGTGTTCTTCCGGTTATTTTAAAAACTAAAAAACCTAATTCAAAAATTATTCGATAAATAATCTCTTTTAATTTACTTTTTATCATAATTATTTTTTTTAAAATTATCATTAAAAATAGCCATTCTAATTATATCACAATATTCGTTACAATAAAGTCCATGATTTTTAAACCTTCCTTCAATTTCAAATCCGATTTTTTTATATAGGTTGAAAGCCGCAGTATTTTTTTCAACAACACCAAGGGTTATTTTCCTTAAATTTAATTTTTCAAAACAGTGTTCTATTATTGCTAGAGAAGACTCTTTTGCATACCCTTTACCCCACTCTAATTTATTTCCAATTAAAATCCCATATTCTCCAAGTCCATGCCTTTGATTTATTGGATCTATTTTAATATTCCCTATGTGTGTGTTATCACTTTTTAAATGAATAGCCCAAAATAATATTTCTTTTTGTTCAATTTCAATTAAAAATTTTTCAAGTTTTTCTAAATCATAATTATTTCCTGACTCTAAATACTTGTTTACTTCTTTATCATTTAACCAGTTGACATAATCACTTGATACATGTTTCAGAGATAGTGGTTTAAATATTAAGTTTTTAGATTCTAATACGGTTACTTTCATAATTAGGTTAAAGTTCTAATTTTAACACCAGAGTTTATAATGTGTCCTCTTGTTTGCATTGGATTTTGATCTCTCATGGAAAAAAAAGTTCCAGCCGAAACTCCACTTACATTAGATTCTAAAAAAGCATCAGAAAAATGAGACGACAAACCACAACCACCGCTAGTAATAACAGGGATACTTACAGAGTTTACAATTTTTTTTGTTAAGTCAATGTCAATTCCTTTACCTGTACCGTCTCTGCTTATAGAGGATAATAAAATTTCTCCTGCTCCGTTTTTTTCTGATTGGATAGCCCAATCTATGGGATTTATTGATGTTTTAGTTTTACCGCCATCAATATGAACAAAATAATTTCCATTTGTATCTAATGAATAATCTATACTGACTACAACACATTGAGATCCGTACAAATCTGAAGATTCTTTTATTAATTTTGGATTTAAGAATGCTGCAGTATTTACACTCACTTTATCTGCTCCATTATCTAATAACAATTTAAAATCTTTTACGCTATTCACTCCTCCTCCTACACAAAATGGCATAAAAATTTCTTCTGAAGCCTCTCTAATAATTTTAAGGTTTGGCGGTCTGGAAAACTTACGTGCATCTAAATCCAAAAAAATTAGTTCATCAACAAGTTGAGATTGATAAATTTTAGCCTGAGAAACTGGATCCCCAATTTCTATTACTTTATCAAATTTATTAGTATTCACTAAAACCATTTGATTAGAGTCAAAAGATGAATTTTTAAGAAGTAATTTTGGAATAATTCTTTTCATATTTAATCGTTTAAAAAATTTTCTAAAATTTGCAATCCTAAATCTTGACTTTTTTCTGGATGAAATTGAGTTCCGTAAATATTATTTTTATTAATCGCAGCAGTTATTTCATGTCCGTGATTAGATGTAGCAATAATATCTTTTTTGTGTAAACAGTTCATATGATATGAATGAACAAAATATACTTCAACAGGTTTTCGTAGGTTTTTAAATAGAATATTATTATCGTTATACTTTATTTCGTTCCATCCAATGTTTGGAACTTTAATACTCTTGTCTTCTGGCTTAATTTTAACAACTTCAGCATCAAACCATCCAAGTCCATCAAACTCTCCGCCTTCAAATCCCCTTTTAGCCATTATTTGCATTCCTAGACATATTCCAAGAATTGGTTTTTTATTAATCAAAACTTCATTATTTAAAAACTTAACAAAATTTTTACTTTCTAAATTATCGATACAAGCTTCAAATGCTCCCACACCTGGTAAAATTAATTTATCAAATTGTGATAATAAACTAGGTTTATCAATAATTTTACAATCGTAACCTAAATATTCGACTGCGTTACTAACAGATAATAAATTACCCATTCCATAGTCTATAATACCTACATTCATATTAATTATTATTTCTTAACGACCATGTTTTAATTTGCTTTTCCGAATCTTCTCGCTTCATTTTTCCATCTCTCGACCATTTGTCAAAATCATGTAATTTTTCTCCTTTTTCTATATTATTGATATCAAAATTCCAAGGAGATACTGAGTGGCTTAATGAAATTTGATAAAACTCTTCTTTAGTTAGGCCAACTAAATCTAAAAAAATTTCCAAACTAGGTGGTTCTTTACCTTCATATTTCTTTACAAGAAGTACAGCTTCGTCTCTTGACATTCGCCCATTTCTTATGTCTATGGAGGCTAAATGAGAAGGCCTTGTATAGCCTCTTTTAATGAATTTAATATAATCTCTTACTCCTTGCACGTAGCATTCAATCTTTTCATAAGAATATTCTTCTGGAACATTTTCAACTCTATCCCCGGACCAGCCCAGTTCGTCAGTAATTATTTTTGATTGTTTTTTCACATCCCAACGTATATAAGAACCCAAACAGACGGATCTATAATTTATTCTTCTTAAATCTTTAAGTTTTGGATATCTATATGGGGAAAGATCTCGTTTATCTACTTGGCCTCCTAATCTAACATACATATCATCAGCTGAAATTCCCAAATTAACCATTCTATTAAATCTCTTTTCATCTACTTCTTCAGGTTGATCATAAGAATAATATGATGTATACTCTGCGGAAGGTTCACCCCAAAAAATTAAAGGTATATTAAACTTAACAGCAACCTGCATTGGATAAGAAAAAATTCCTGAATGACAGTGCCAACAAAAATCACCTTTTTCTAAAAAGGATTGTAACATTAATTTTTGAACAATTTTCCAATTAGGAGTAAAATCATGAAAATCAGCACCAAGTTCCCTGAAAACTTTTGTTGTATTATCATTTAAGTTTGGTCTCATAAATCCATGATTAAACCTTACTACTAATACTTTTAATTTTAAAACTTTTACTAAGTAGTAAACGGCCCATGTACTATCTTTTCCCCCACTAAAAGGAACTAAACAATCATAATCGTATTTTCCTTTGTAATTTTCAACCAGCTCATGCAGTTCCTGTTTTTTCTTATTCCAATCAATGTTTTCTTTTTGTATCTCAACTTGATTACAAATATTACAAGATCCTGTCTTATCAAAAGATATTGTTTCATGTGTTTCTGGCAAAACACAACTAGTACATTTTTTCATATTTTTTTTATTTTTTTTATATTACCGTTCTAATTATACAAAATGCTTCAGCAAGAAATTTACCTACAGACATTCCTCTTTGTTGAGCTAAAATTCTTAAAGACTCTGGAGATCTAGGATGAGGATATGTTCTTTTTTCAAAACTATAACTTTCCATCGCTTTAATTTTTGAATTTAAATTATCTTCAGAAATTCCTATAAATAAGTTTGGTGTAAAATGTTTAGGATCTGAGGAGGCTCTCCACTCAGTCCCAGAGGGTGTTTCAAAAGTAATTACTATACTAACCTTTTCCTGCTCCATAGGACGTGTACAAGTAATTACAGCTTCAAAGGTTCTTTGATGATCTATATTTAAATCACCTCCATGGTGTGTGAAAATTATTTCAGGTTGAAAATCTTCTTTCTCTTTTTCAATGACTTTTATTATATCTAGTAAGGCCACTGTATCAAAACGATTATCTGGAAAATTATAAATACCAACAGATTCATAGCCTACAAACTTTCTTGCCGATTCTATATTTTTTCTATGAATTACCAATTCATTTTTCCATTTTTCAGTATCTCGTTTTTCAGAACGTGAAGTAATCCCTTCTCCTAAAATAACAGTTCGAACTTTACAATTTTGTTCATTAATTAGTTTGTTCATTGAAGCTCCCAAACCTAATAATTCATCGTCTGGATGTGCAACAACTACTAAAATTTTTTTGTTTTTAAATAATTCTATCATTATAGTGCAAATTTATAATTGAATATCTTCTAATTTTATACGACTTCCCTTATCAAAATCATTTTTAACTTTTTTACCCAATATATTATTATAATATTTTGGGTGCAAGCTAAGTCCTGGTCTAACACATCTTATATTATCTTCAGTTAAAACTTCTCCTTTTTTGATATCATTAGAGATATAGATTGATCTTCCATATCTTTTTCCTGAAATCTGTTTGGAAGTTAATTCATATGTCTCCATTCCCATTGCAGATTCAGCTTGTCTAACATCATCAACTAACTTTTTAAAATCTTTTTCATTAACTGAAAAAGAAGCATCAGCACCACCCACATCATCATTTAATTTAAAATGTTTCTCAATCACTGTTGCACCCATTGCTATAGATAGTATAGGCAATATATTTCCTTTAGTATGATCTGAAAGCCCTACTTGAACGTCAAAATCTTCAGAAAATCTTTTCATCATTTTTAAGTTAGCTTCATTTATAGGTGCAGGGTATGATGAAGTACACTTTAAAATTGTAATATCATTATTTCCAGTATTTCTACATGTTTCTATAGCTAATTTAATGTCTTCATAATTAGCAATTCCAGTTGACATTATTATGGGTTTTTGTTTTTTTGCTATATATTCTATTAATGGAATATCTGCAATTTCGAACGAAGCAATTTTATAAATAGGACAATCTAATTCTTCTAAAAAATCTACTGCAGAAATATCAAATGGAGTTGAAAAACAAATTAACCCCTCAGATTTGGCCAGATCAAATAATTCTTTATGCCATTTCCAAGGCAAAGATGCCTTTTGATAAAGTTCATGTAAATATCTTCCATCCCACAATGTCCCCCCTTGGACTTTAAAATCATCATTTTGACAATTTAAAGTCATTGTATCTGGGGTGTAGGTCTGCATTTTAATAGCATCAGCTCCAGCTCTTTTTGCAGCTCTAATTGTTTCTTTTGCAATTTCTATATCACAATCGTGGTTAGCAGACATTTCCGCAATTATCATACATCTATTTTTCATCATTTTTCATTTTAATTTTTACTGTGGCTATAATTTCATTTTTATTTTTGAAATTTGCATCATTAAATTCAAATTTAAAAAACTTATTTTCTAAATAGGCTTTTGGATATCCATCGGCATCGAGCATTCTAATGTAGTCATATACTTTACTTAAAGTTTCTAATTTTTCGATGTTACTTTCATGAGGTTTACGCCTTTTAAATTCTGTAACCTTTCCTTTTTGAGGACTTGGTTCAATTTTTTTTTGTATAATAGAAATTATCATTTTTTGGATTATTTGATTGGCCCTATTAAATATTTCAGTAGCATTTCCTTTTAATTCAAGATTCTCTTTTAAATAAATATCACCTGAATCGATGCCTTCGTCAACTTTTAAGGCAGATATTTTTGTGCTGTAAATGCCTCTTGAAATTAAATTTTGTAGTGGACTTCCTCCCCTTCCAAAAGGTAAATCAGTCATGTGAAAAACTATACATTCAAACTTTTCATATATCTCTTTTGGAATTAAATAAGACCAATGCGGTATAAAAATAATATCTGCTTTGATAGCATCTAAATAATCTAAATTAAAATCTTCTTGTTTATCAATTAAAATCCAATTAATTTTTTTTTGAATTATAGATAAATTATTTACTATATTTTTATTCCAAGTCTGCTCAGATAAAATAACATATGTTTGCGTTTGATCTTTCATTAGCTTTGGATGAATTCTTTAAATCCTTTATAAAATTTTGCCCCTTTTTTAGGTTTAATGAAATTTGAAATTTGCTGATCATATACATCTTCAATCGACCATTCTAAGTCCCTAAAACCTAATAAGTGTCTAAACAAAATTGTACTTGAAAATCTAGGGTTTATTTCAAAAATAACAGGTTCCCCTTTATGTAAACGAAGTTGAACATTTATACTACCCTGTAAATTTAATAATCCTGAAAGATCATAAAGCAACTTTTCTACAAGATCATTTTCTATCACTTCACCATAACCACTGTATCCACCAGCTGTCAGTTCTCTATTAAATATTATAGTTCTAACTTCTTTTTTTGCCGAACGAAAAACACAGCATGTATATTCTCCGTTACTACCATCTAAAAATTCTTGAAATATTAAATCTTCATATTTTTTTGAAATAAATTTAAATTCATCTAAATCATTTATAATAAAAATATTTGAACTTCCAGCTCCTGTGTTAGGTTTGGCAACAAATGGAAAAACAATATTTTTTTCATTTGTTAAAGAATATAAGTTAGGATGAGGTAAATTATTTTCTTTTAAGAAAAGACTAGTTTTTTTCTTGCTAAAACCAATTTTTCTAGAAAAATGATTAGACACAAGTATTTTAACAGGTTTAAGGTCTTCAATAATTTTATTATTTTCTGTATAAAATCTTAACTCTGGTTCTGAAACCGGAATAATAATATCAATTTTATTTTTCTTTACAAACTTTTTTAAATTTGTAAAATATTTGTTATCATTAATTCTCAAACAAGTTTCAAAATTATCAAATACGAATTTAGCGGCATTTTTTTTTGATATATCCCATCCAAAAGTTGAACAATTTAAATCTTTTAGAATTTTACCTATGCTTTGTCCAATATCTCCACCACAACTTGTAACTAAAATATTATACTTTTTATTCATCATTTCTTAACGAGTTAATATTTTTAAATTATAATTAATATCAGGGTCAAATTTGTTAATTTCCTCAACAAGACTGGTTGTATTATATTTTGTTTTTTTAATATGGTAACTTTTATCTTCAGTATTTATTATTGCCCAGTATGCATACCCCCCCTTTTCTCTTGATTGACCAACGGAACCTGGATTAATTAATATACTATTTTCACATTGATGTGTAAAAGAATAGTGCGTATGACCAATTAGCACAAAATCGTGATCTATCGAATCACACCTGTTAATTTTTTTGACATCTGCATCAGGATATAGATATTCATTAGAATCCCATGGTGTCCCATGATTTAGCCCAAATGAAATTCCATCAATAATTACTGTTTTTTTTGATGGTAAATTAATTAATGATATTATCGTTTTTTTATCTAATTTCTTTATCGCATGCTGATGACCACTTCCATATTTAGAACGAATTGAATCATGTAAAATTGGATTTGAGATTAAATTTCCTAAAATATCCTCATGATTTCCCTTAATCATATCGTATTTCCAATCAGAAAGTGACTCTAATATTTTTTGGGGGGAATAGTAATATCCAACAATATCTCCCAATATTAGTATATGTTTTACTTTTTCATGTTCTATTTTTTTTAAAACCTGTTTAAAGGCACTGTAGTTTCCATGAATATCTGAAAGAACCGCTACTTTCATATTTTTAAAAGTTCTTGCATTAAATTACTCTCAAAATTAGTGTTTAAAGGAAATAGACTATGGTATTTACAGTTATCAATTTTAAAATCAAAATTACAAGAGAAAGGAGTGTCAGAATAGTTGAGATTAATATCCAATAATTCATCTAATTTTATGTTGTAATGAATACAATACAGCTTTATTAATTCTTTTTCTGATATATTTCCAGAGCTGACATTATATATTCCGTAAAAATCATTATTCAAAAAATTAAAAATTGAGTTGGCGGCTTCAGTTATAAAAACATAACTATTTTTTTTATTTATGTTAGAGGGATTTATTTTAATCGAATTTCTTATTTTTTCTGCATAAAAGTGAGTTCTTTTGGTGTAATCACTCGCTCCCAATATTATTGGAAACCTAAGGATTACTAATTTATCAATTCTGTAATTTTGCATACAATAACTTTCCATATTTCTTTTACCATCAGAATATGAAACTTGATCCCTATCTTTTATTTTGTTTTTATATTTAATTGGGTTAAAGTCAATTTCCTTATAAATTGAATCTTGGTTAATTTCTTTTGGTAAGCCATAAGTGTAAGTTGAGGAAATTAAAATTAACTTCGGAATTTTTTGCTGAAATTTTATTGACTTTAATAATAATTCTGAATCTGAATTTGAGTAATTAATAAAATCAACAACAACGTCAAATTGATTTTCTTTAAATAAATTATCTAAATCATTTTGGTTTTTCCTGTCAATCTTAAAAAAATTATTTACCTGTATTTTTCTTCTAGACGCGACAAAAAATTGATAATTACTATTACTTAAAAGTTTAATAAACTGGATTCCTAAAAATCTGGTTCCTCCAATTATTAATATTTTTTTCATAAATTAAGAATAATGAAGTTTATTAAACTTGCTATGAATAATCACATCATAATAACTTTCTTTGAAAAAATAATGATTTTTTAAAGTTGCCTCGTATTTAAAATCTGCTGATTCGATAGCTTCAAATAAATGAGGTCTTAAATTAAAAGCATAAGTAAATATTTTATGAAAATTTAAATCATTAAAAGCAACCTCTTCAATTAATTTTAAAAAAATATTCCAATACATTGAAAATGATTTTTTTTCTAACTCAGTATCCATTATAAATGATATTCAGCGTTTTTATTAACCCAATTAATATGAACTAGCCCACCATAACCAATGCATATATTATCTTTCAAAAAAGAAAACAAAATCTGATTTGGCCTATCTTGATCAAATAATTTATTAACTATGTTGTTGAAATAGTTTTCTTGGTCATTTTTTGTTAATTTTTTTTCTTGTCTTAAATGATATAATTGTTCGTTTCTCCATTTTAAAATACTCAATCTATCTTCATATCTTATAGGAATTATAGAGTAATTATCTATTGAAAAAAGTTGCTTCTTTAAAACTTTATAGGGATTCATCTTTAAATTTAATTTAATCTTTTAAATCCTGAATGACAGATTGGTCCGTCTAATAATGAATTAATATCAAGAAATTCAGACTCACATTTTCTAATTTTCTTATAAATATCGTTTAATAAATCAAAATAAGTGTCTAAATTTTTTGTTGTATGCTGAGTACATGCATAAAACTGTGTGCTTGCTAAAATCCCTTTTTTAAGCATCTCTTGAGTAATCAATGTTTTATAAGCAGCTGCATTATCATTATTAAAAGTATAAGTAGTCAGTGCTGGTATTCCTGAGACTGTAATGTCTAAATTATTTGCTTCTGCAAGTTTTAACCATCCTTTTTGCATTTTTTTACCAGTTGCAGTAATCTTATCCCATGACTTTTCACGTTCCATTACTTTTAAAGTTGCTAAAGCTGCAGTTGGCCCAATACGCTCAGTCCAAAAAGTACTACTTATAAAAGTGTTTTGTGCCGCTTCCATAACTGATTTCTTACCTACAACAGCTGTTATCGCATATCCGTTTCCAAGAGTTTTACCAAACATTGCCATATCTGGCTCTACATTATATTTCTTAAAAATTCCACCAAAAGTCTCCCTAAAACCAGAAGAACATTCATCAAAAATTAGTACAATATTCTTTTTAGTAGCTAAATCTCTAATTTTCTGTAAAAAATTATCTTCAGGACCAAAATTTCTTAAAACTTCCATTTTAATCACTCCTATGTTATTTTTTTCAACAATATCTACAAGTTCTTCATAATTGTTATAGTGAAATGGAAATACACTATTTTTTAGGTTTTTAGGAACACCTTTAGGACTCAATCCAGGTATTAAGTGATTTGATAAATCATCTCCCCCGTTGTGATTTGCAGATAAATACCAGTCATGCCAACCGTGATAGCCACAAATTGCTATGTTATCTTTTCCTGAAGCTGCTCTTGCAATTCTAATGGCAATTGAGTTAGCTTCTCCACCACTTCTAGCAAATCGAACCATTTCTGCCCAAGGATTAATTTCTATTAATTTTTCAGCTAAATAAACTTCTTCTGGACAATTCAAGGAACTCATATTACCTTTTTTAACAGTTTCTAGAACCGCTGTATCAACTTCATCATTTCCGTATCCAAGTGAATTTGTTCCAATTCCCATTATTGACATATCTAATAATTCCCGACCATCTAAGTCCCAAACTTTACAACCTTTAGCTTTAGAAAAATAAGATGGCCATTGTTCTGGTAAAAACATTTCAGGTCGTTTTGAAAGCAACATAGTACCTCCAGGTATTAAATTTTTTGCTTTTTTATATAGTTCTTGTCCTTTTCCCATTATTTATCAGTTTTTAAGGATTTTAAAAGTCCTTCGTTTCTAATTATATTAATATTTAATCTGGTCAAATTATTTTTTATGATATAATTTGTATAAGCAGACCAAGATTTATTAGTCCCTAAATTTTCAATTAATATTTTGATTAAATCAAAATCAGCAATCTCATCTACTGTCATTCTAATTTTCGAAAAATCAAATTGACAATCATAATTTAAAGATGTAAATAAATCGCCCCCATTAAAATCTGAGTTTTTTCGAATATAGGGAGTCACATGTTCCCGTTCTGAATTTAAGTTTGCTTCTTCCCATGCTTTTTTTAATGCAGAATATTTAAACGCCTCTACATCTTGACCATCAGGAAAATGTTCTATAAGAGTATTTGTTACGTAATCCTTATTGTTTTTTATAGCATAAGCAATCACATCATCAACTAATTCAGGGTCAATTAATGGACAGTCAGAGGTAACTCTCACAATCCAATCTGGATTTTTATTTTCAATAGATTTATAAAATCGATCTAAAACATCAAATTCAGATCCTCTATAGGAACTAACACCTAATTCTATTGATTTATTATAAATTAATTCGTCTTCAATGTTAGTTGTAGTAGCCACAATTATTTCCGAAACATTTTTACATTTTTTTAATCTTTCTAAGTGAATCTCAAGTAAAGATTTTCCTTTAATTTCCTTTAATATTTTGCCAGGTAGCCTGGTACTCCCAGTTCTAGCTTGAGTTATTAATATTATTTTCTGTTCCATAAAGACGGATTTAATAATTCTAAATCTTTAACTACTATACCATTAATTGTTTTGAGAGCGTTTTCTTTTATCTGAAAACCAGATGCTTTTATATTAGCATTTAATTGAGATATCGAATCAACTCCAATAATAACGTTATCAATATTTTTTTGATTTATGCAATAACTAAGTGCCAATTCCTCAATTGAACAATTTGATCCAATAGAGATTTGGTTTAATAATTCTAATTCTGTTTTTAATTCTTGAACAATAGGGTTTTTATCATTAGTGCTTTTGAAAAACAAACCTTGAAGAAAAGCGGATCTTGTATGAATTATTTTTCCTTTTTCCTTGAGCCTATTTATTAAATCTCCTCTAACATTAGAATTATCTAGCAAGTTAAATGGCAATTGTACTACAGTAATTAAATCTTCATTTAATAAGCTTTCTAATTGAGCATTAGTATAAACTGATACTCCAACATTATTAATTAAACCATTAGATTTTAATTCATTTAAAGAATTAAGTGCCTTATAATTGGATTGGAAAGATTCAAATGAATGAAACATTATTATATCTAGAGTTTTAACGTGTAATAAATCGAGATACTCTATAATTTTAGTTCCTATTAAACTAAGCTTTATTTTATGAGGAAATTTAGTAATAATTTTAAATTTTAAATTATCATTTTTATTGTGAAAATCTCCAATTAACTGATGAGCATTTCCATATGCCTCAGCTGTATCCAAAATTCTAATTCCGGAATTATAAGCGAACTTCATAAGACTTAATACCTCGTCTTTTTTAAGTTTCCCAATAGAATTGTTAATTCCATATTTTAAACCAAATTGAACAGTACCTAGAATTAACTTGTTATTCATTAGAAATGAATTTTAAAACTTCATTTATTACAAACTTTTGCTCGTTAAGTTTTAAAGTTGGGTACATTGGAAGACTAATGCACTTAGAATAATACTTTTCTGAATGAATTAAATTAGCTTCTTCGTAACCTATATTCTTGTAATACGGTAATAAATGAACAGGGATATAATGAATTTGACTAAATATATTATTAGATTTTAAATAATCATATAATTCTTTTCTGTTCTCAACCTCTATAATGAATAAATGATGTGCATTATACATACCTGAGGGTAATTCTTGAAATTTAATTTTACCTTCAAAAGCTTTTTTATACCTATGGGCTATTTTATTTCTAACCTGTACTCCATTTACATTTTTAGCTAATTGTACAATACCTAAAGCTGATTGAATATCGGTCAACCTATAGTTATAACCCAAATCTTTCATTTCATAATACCATCCTCCATGATCTTCTTCCATATTATCTTTAGAAATTCCATGAGTTCTTAAAAGTATCAACTTGTCATATAATTCTTTAGAATTTGTAGTAACCATACCGCCCTCACCACAAGCAATATGCTTTACAGGATGAAAAGAAAAAACTCCAACATCTGAATAATTACCATTTCCACAGAAGTTTTTTACACCTTTACTATCAATAAAATATCCACCGGGTGCATGACAAGCATCTTCTATTATCCATATATCATTCAAATCAGCTAAAGCTCTAAATTTTTCCATATCCAATGGAAGTCCTGCAAAATCAACTGGAATAATTCCTTTAAAAAATCCTTTAGGCTTAGAATTAATTAATTCTTTCACTGATTCAATATCCAATAAATAAGTTTTAGGATCAATATCAGCAAACCAAACCTGACCACCAACATAACGTATACAGTTTGCTGAAGCAGCGAAAGTAATTGGAGTAGTTATTACTCTGTCGCCTTTTGATAGATTAAGTGCTAAAACTGATAGATGTAAACCCGAGGTTGCATTATTAACTGATACAGCATACTTAGCACCAACATATTCTGCAAATTTTATCTCAAATTCTTTAACTTTTGGTCCTTGGGTTAAATAATCAGATTTTAATGTAGAAACAACAGCATCTATATCAACTTGATCGATGCTCTGCCTACCATATGGAATAGATTTCATCTTATTGAAATTTTGGATCTACAAATTTTTTAATTAATTTTTTTAAACTTTCTACAGTTTCCCAATTTGAGTTTTCTCCAGAGTTATATTTAAATCCTTTTTCTACTTTTTTGGCTTTAAAGTTATTTATAAAATCATTCAATGACCATGAGGGAGTTGAAGGGAGAATTGTATAATATTTTCCTAAATCATACGTATTATATGAATCTGATGAAGTAATCATTTCTTCATGGATTTTTTCACCGGGTCTTATTCCAACTATTGGTTTTTTACAATCAGGTCCAATTGCCTCCGCTACATCTAAAATTCTGTATGAAGGGATTTTAGGAACAAAAATTTCTCCTCCCCAAGCATTTTCTAAAGCATGAAGAACCATGTTTACTCCATCAGCAAGTGAAATATTAAATCTTGTCATTTCTGGATCTGTTATAGGTAAGGTGTTTTCATTATTTTTTTTATTTATAAAAAACGGAATAACTGAGCCATTAGAACCCATTACATTCCCGTATCTAACAACTGAAAATTTTATAGGATTATTTCCTCTGATATTATTTGCTGATACAAATAATTTATCTGAAGTTAATTTAGTAGCTCCATATAAATTAATTGGAGCACAAGCCTTATCAGTTGATAATGCCACAACCCTTTCAACATTAGATTCTAGAGAAACAGAAACTACATTTTCAGCACCACCTATATTTGTTTTAATACATTCGTCAGGGTTATATTCAGCAATATGAACATGCTTCATTGCAGCAGTATGAATTACATAATCCACCCCACTAAAAGCTCTTCTTAAACGATCCCTGTCTCGAACATCTCCAATAAAATACCTAATTCCAGGGTATTTCTGTTCAGAATAAACTTGAGACATTTGAAACTGCTTCTGTTCATCTCTTGAGTATATTACTAACCTTTTAATTTCAGGCCATTTTTTTAAAATTGTTTTAGTTAATTCTTTACCAAGCGATCCTGTTCCTCCGGTAATTAAAATTGATTTTCCGTTAAGATTTAAACTCATCATTTAATAATTTATATTCTTTAATAGTTTTTTTTATTCCTTTAATAAGCGAAATTTTAGCTGACCAGCCCATTAATGTTAATTTATTACAGTCAAGTAGTTTTCTAGGTGTTCCGTCAAGTCTTGAAGAATCAAATAAAAGTTCGCCCTCATATCCAACAATCGAAATTATCAGTTTTGCTAATTCTTTAATAGAAATGTCCTCACCTAAACCTATATTAACTAAACCTTGCTCGTTATAATTCTCTAACAAAAAATAGCACGCATCAGCTAAATCATCTACATGTAAAAATTCTCGTTTTGGACTTCCAGTTCCCCATATAGTGACATTGGGTTCATTTCTTTTTTTAGCTAATACAATTTTTCTAATTAGTGCAGGTAAAACATGAGAATTTTCAGGGTGATAATTATCATTAGTTCCATATAAATTAGTAGGCATTACTGAAATAAAATTACATCCATATTGAGACCTATAACTATCACATAATTCTATTCCTGCAATTTTAGCAATAGCATAAGGTTTATTGGTAAGTTCTAATGATCCACTTAATAAATATTCCTCTTTTATAGGTTGTTTTGCCATTTTTGGATAAACACAAGATGATCCAAGAAACATTAATTTTTTTACTTTGTTCAAATAAGCAGCATGAATAATGTTTGACTCAATCATTATATTATCATATATAAATTCAGCTCTATATGTATTATTTGCATGAATTCCACCAACTTTTGCTGCGGAAAGAATAACATAATCCGGTTTTTCTACATGAAAAAAATCATTTACACTTTGTTGATTTCTCAAATCCAATTCACTTGAATTTTTAGCAATAATATTACTAAATCCCTCATTAATAAACTTGCGTTTTAATGCGGAACCAACCATTCCTCTATGACCTGCAATATATATTTTTGAATTCTTATTAATCATTATTCGTAGTAATTAAAAGTTTTATAACCTCCTTCGTTTAAATAACGATCCCTTTCAAAAAGTTTTATATCAGATTTCATCATATCATTAACCAGTTCTTTTAGAGATGTTTCAGGTACCCAGCCTAACTTTTCTTTTGCTTTAGATGGATCTCCTATTAAAAGGTCTACTTCAGTTGGCCTAAAATATCGAGAATCAACTGATAAAACTTCTTTTCCAATTTCTAACTTATATTTTGGATTAGAACATGACTTTACAACAGCTATTTCTTCAATACCTTTTCCTCTAAAATCTAATTCTATACCTACATGATGAAAAGCCATTTTTACAAAATCACGAATTTTAGTAGTTGTGCCTGTTGCAATAACCCAATCTTCGGCATTATCATGCTGAAGAATCATCCACATCATTTTAACATAGTCCTTTGCATGACCCCAATCACGCTTTGCGTCTAAATTGCCTAGAAAAAATTTATTTTGCAAACCTAAAGATATTCTTGAAACAGCCCTAGTTATCTTTCTGGTGACAAAAGTTTCTCCTCTAACAGGTGATTCATGATTAAATAAAATTCCATTACACGCAAACATGTCATAGGCCTCTCGATAATTAACAGTAATCCAATAAGCATACATTTTTGCTACAGCGTATGGTGAACGAGGGTAAAATGGTGTAGTTTCTTTCTGCGGAACTTCTTGAACTAATCCATAAAGTTCTGAAGTAGAAGCTTGGTATATTCTAGTTTTTTTTTCTAAACCTAATAAACGAATAGCTTCTAAAATTCTCAGAGTACCAATACCATCAGTATCTGCCACGTATTCTGGCATCTCAAAAGAAACCTTAACATGACTCATTGCAGCAAGATTATATATTTCATCAGGCTGAATTTCCTTAATTAATCTAATCAAATTAGTGCTATCAGTCATATCACCATAATGAAGAATTAATTTTTTATTTTCAACATGTGGGTCTTCATAAAGATGATCAATTCGATCAGTATTAATAAGGGAAGTTCTTCTTTTTAATCCATGAACTATATAACCCTTCTTTAGTAAAAGTTCAGAAAGATAAGATCCGTCTTGACCTGTGATTCCAGTGATAAAAGCTGTTTTATTCATTTAATAAATTGTGTTTCAAATTAGTGTTAATTTCATTATTAAAGTAATTATTGTTTAAGAAAGTCTGTGATTAAGTTGTTCCTTTTTTGAAACCTTGTGTATATTCTTTTCCAATTCTATAATACTCTAATCCTTTATTTTTCAGATCATAAGCAATATATTGATTTCGTCCATCAAAAATAACTGGGGATTTTAATAATGATTTAATCTTATCAAAATCTGGTGATCTAAACTCTTTCCATTCAGTAAGTAATACTAGTGCATCCGAATCTTTTAAAACATCATACTTAGAATCAGCATACGTTATATTTTGAACTTCTTTCAAGTAATAATCTTTTGCTTCATTTATAGCCTTGGGATCGTATACTTTTATTTTAGCTCCTCGTTTCACTAGTTCTTTTATTACATAAATAGAGGGAGCTTCTCGCATGTCATCAGTTCCAGGTTTAAAGGCCAAACCCCAAATACCAAAGGTAAAGCCGGTTAGATTTTCTCCAAAACGGGTTATAATTTTCTGAGCGATTACTAATTTCTGAGCATCATTCACCTGTTCAACGGCCGTAATCAACTCTGCAGTGTAGCCGTTTTCTTCGGCTATTTTAGTTAGGGCTTTTACGTCTTTTGGAAAACAAGACCCTCCATAGCCTGCACCAGGATAAATAAAACTATATCCTATGCGCTGATCTGAACCAATTCCGATTCTAACCTGGTTGGCATCTGCCCCTACCTTTTCACAGATATTGGCTATTTCATTCATAAAAGATATTTTGGTAGCAAGCATCGCATTGGCAGCATATTTTGTCATTTCAGCCGAGCGGATATCCATAGTAATAAAACGATCACGAGATCTAAAAAAAGGACTGTATAATTCTTTCATTTTCTTAAATGCATATTTAGAATCTGCTCCAATAACCACTCTGTCTGGCTTCATAAAATCATCTATTGCTGCTCCTTCTTTTAAAAATTCTGGATTAGAAACCACATCAAATTGTAAATCAGACTTTCTAATATCTAATTCTTTTTGAATAGTGGACTTAACCTTATCTGCAGTTCCAACAGGCACAGTAGACTTATCGACCACAACTAATCTTTTTTGCATCAACTGACCTATAGATTTGGCTACGGCTAGTACATATTGTAAATCCGCAGAGCCATCATCTCCCATCGGGGTTCCAACGGCAATAAAAGCAATATCAGAATTTTGTAAAGCTTCTGATAAATCTGTTGTAAAAAACAGATTGTTGTTTTTTATATTTTTTAAAATCAAAGTCTCTAGACCAGGCTCAAAAATAGGAATGATCCCTTTATTTAATTTTTCAATCTTAACGGGGTCTATATCTACGCAAGTAACCTTGTTTCCCATCTCTGCAAAACACGTTCCTGAGACGAGCCCAACATATCCTGATCCTATAACTGTAATATTCATTTCTTATTTATTTTCAACTGATTTTACTTGTTTTCTTAATCCACTCGAAGAGAATCTGTGATCTCTAGAGTTGTAATAGATCTCTATTCCTTTTTCTTCACAATACGTTCTACCTGTATAGTTTTTCTCTTTATACTCATCACCAATGATTCGAACATCCAATTTAAAAGAACGTAAAATATCTTCTAAATCCTGTTCCGATACATAAGGAACAATTTCATCGATGTGCTTGGATCCTTTGAGCTGAATATACCGCTCTATTATTGATTGTGAAGGCCCATTTTTCTCAGGACGATCAATCGAAGGGTCTAACTGCAAGCCAACAATTAAATAATCACACTGACGCTTGGCTTCTTCTAACATCTTCACATGCCCTGCATGAAAAAGATCAAACGTTGAAAAGGTGATTCCTACTTTCATAACTTATTTTTTTTCTCGACTACCACCAGTAGTCAGGTTTATTTTGTTTTCTTAAAGCTTACAGACCGGCCTTCCTTTTCTTCCCAGTCTTTTTCTTGTCTTACTTTTAAATTTGTCTTCCAGCCCCCTTTAATGGTGTTTAACTCAATATCATGCTTTTTAGAAAAAGACAAAAGCGCGTTGACATCTTTTGGAAAACACGTTCCTCCGTATCCAATTTCCATCATGCCCAGGGACATTTAAATGACTGTCCCCAATTCTTCCATCAGAAACAAAACCCTTTAATGCATCCTGCCAATTGGCTCCAATTTTATCGCATAAAAGTTTAAACTCATTCATGATGCTCACTTTAGTAGCAAAAAAAGTGTTGTTCATGTATTTAGTGAGCTCTGCTGTTTTTGAATCTGTTTGAATAATGTTTTTAATTTTAAATCTCTCGTTAAATAAGGTTTTTGCTTTTTCAGTTAGCGATAACTCCCCACCTAAAATAATTCTGGATTGAGTAAGCATGTCTAACTTTGCGGTTCTTTCAGTGAGAAATTCAGGAGAAAATATGATTTTAATATTTGAATATTTTTTAGACAACTTCTCTGTAGTACCTGGCAAAACAGTAGATTTTAATATATAAACTGGTTTACTTGTGGCCTTTTCAAAAACGTCTTCAACGTATGATAAATCTTGAGATCCATCCACAAACATCGGAGTTGGCACGCAAATAAACACAAAATCACAAGTGTGTACAGACTCCAGATCGTCTAAACTCTTTAAAGGATCTGTATCGTACACGTGCATATCTGAAACAGGTGAGAAAGCAAAAGAAATCGCTTCACCCACAAACCCGTTTCCTATGACACCTACTTTAAATTTTTTCATTAAAATTTTAATTTATTTTTTTAAACGAGTTTTAATTTCTGTACTTGAAAAACGATGCTCCCTTGAGTTATAGTGAATTTCAATTCCTTTTTCTATGCAATACTCTTTTCCTGTGAAATCAATAGTTTTATATTCCTCTCCAATTATACGAACATCTATTTTAAAAGAGCGCAGTATATCCTGGACATCTTGCTCTAAAACATAAGGAATAATCTCATCCACATACTTGGATCCTTTTAATTGAATGTATCTCTCAATAATGGATTGCGAAGGCGCATTTTTATTAGATCTATCAAGTGATGGATCTAGTTGCAGGCCTACAATTAAATAATCACATTGTTTTTTTGCTTCTTTAAGCATCATTACATGTCCGGCATGTAATAGATCAAAAGAAGAAAAAG
>Ga0206130_10001677_pt1 | contig 31741 bp, 26 predicted proteins | sample Helgoland_Spring_9_FD_148637 | JGI IMG/M metagenome (GOLD analysis project Ga0206130, IMG submission 148637) | Pelagic subsurface seawater microbial communities from Kabeltonne, Helgoland, North Sea - Helgoland_Spring_Bloom_20160512_1 | ecosystem: Environmental > Aquatic > Marine > Epipelagic ...
GTTCTATTCCTTTGGTGAAAAAATCTAATACTATCTGCAAGAAGAATCCTGCTAGAATATAGTAGCCTGCTTTATGTCCTACTTTCTCATATACCTCTGGAATAAGATTTAGAATAGTAATGGAGATCAGAAATGCCCCACTAAAAGCTAGGAATAGCTTGAGCTGACGTGTTTTTTCGGATTGGATTAATAGACCAATAACCCCGCCTATGAACGGAAAGAAAAATAGCATAAAAAGCCACCAAAATTGCATGCTGCAAAAATAAGGGATTGATTAGTGATTCGGCCTTAATTCTTTGAGACGTTTAGTTTTTTATCTGTAGTTATATTTTTTAGCATCCCCTTGAAGATAAATCCATGGAATGGGAAAACAGCAAACCAATATAATCTGCCTGCTATACCTAAAGGTCTAAATGTGGCAGTTTGGGTTAGTTTATCTCCTGTAACCTTGAATTCTAGCCAAGCTTCTCCTGGTAGTTTCATCTCGGCAAGCAGAAGTAAACGGCCTTCCTCTTTGTTGGCATATAAAACACGCCAAAAATCTATGGTGTCACCTACATTAATGGAGATAGGACTTGTTCGGCCTCTTCTTAGTCCTACGCCTCCTGCAAATTTATCCATTATCCCACGGAGTTTCCAAAGCCAATTACCATAATACCAGCCTGTACTGCCTCCTATGCTCCAAATTTTATCTATAGTTGTTTCTCGATTTTTAAGATCCCTTGTTCTGCTGTCTTTGAAACAACCAAAAGAGGGTACTTGAATAAACTCTGAAATGTTAAAGTTTAAACCACTACTAGAATATGAATCTTTCCAACTTGAAAGAATTTGGTTGTTTTCTATTTTTGTAAATGCTCTTTTTAATGCTTGAGTGTAGCTTATGGGGTTTAATTCCAGAATAGTATTAATTCTATTATCCCGACAAACTACTTCTACCTTCATACTGTTAACCAGAGATGTAGCTAGCTTGTAGGATGTAGAAGTTACAAAATAGAGCCAATAAGAAGAAAGCTTTGGAGTCATAATAGGAACAATCCAAATCTCACGTTTCAAGTTCCGTTCTTTCCCAAATTGTAATAGCATGTTTTTGTAAGACAATACATCAGGACCTCCAATATCAAAATCCTGGTTGAAGGTCTTTGAATTGAACATAGTTTTGGTGAGCAATGAGATGACATCTGAAATTCCTATTGGTTGACATTTTGTGTCTAGCCATTTTGGAGTAATCATAACAGGTAGCTTTTCTACTAAATCTCTTATAATTTCAAATGAAGCACTTCCAGACCCTATGATAATACCTGCTCTTAGTGCAGTGAAATTGTAGTCTCCTCTACTCAGTTCATTTTCTACATTTTTTCTGGATGTTAGATGCTTAGAAAGTTCTACCTCGTTCACTATACCTCCTAGATAAATAACATGTTTTACATTGGTGTGTTGTAGAGCATTTCTGAAGTTAATAGCTGATGTCTCTTCCATAGACTTGTAATCACCAGAAGACGACATAGAATGCACTAGGTAATATGCTCCATCTATGTCTTTCGGGATATGTTCCAAAGAAGATTGATCCAGTAGGTCTAATTTTATTACAGAGATATTGTCTCTTAGTGATTTAGGTGGGTTGAATCTCTTGGTATCTCTTACACAACATATTACGTGGTGACCTGCTTCAATAAGAGTAGGAAGAAGTCTCTTGCCAATATATCCTGTAGAACCTGTAAGTAATATTCTCATGGTAATGGTATAAAACAGATGAGCTTGTGTTATTGTTTAGAATAAAGAAAAATCTAAAACACCTTAGATTTAAAGCTTCTAATTATTTCCAGACAGCTTACTTACATATTTAGTAAAGCTCATACTATCAGTCAGAGAAATACTCCAAATCCTGTAGCGGTAAGTTTGCTATCTGCTTTCATTTTAATAAAAGCAATTTAGGAGTTAAATTTTTAAAGATTTTTGTTATTTCCTTGACTCCGCACTTATTCTAAGCATATGATGGCTATGTGATGAATGGACTTTGCAGCTTCAAAATGACACATTAAGCTAAAACAAGTACAAATTGACCCAGTCTTTTTATTGTTTTTCTGTGTATTTCTTGAAATTATCAAGAATCGCTTGCCAACTATTTCGTTGAAGCTCCACAGAGTTGTCTATCTCTGCATCAAATCGTTGTATTAATTTGGTGTCGCCGTCTATTTCAGTAAAAGTAACTTCTACATTGCGATCATCTTCTAAGACATAGCATAGTTCATCTGGTTCATCTACCATTGTAAATTTGCCATTTAAATTAAAACCAAACTTTCTATTCTTGGATTTCATGCGGTATGTGAAGATGCCGTCTTCTACTAAGTCATTAATAGCTGATGGCAGTGCCAATCATTAGCAGGAAAATTCCATCGCATAATGTGTTTAGGAGATGTAAAGCACTCCCAAACAATTTCTGTAGGTTTATTTATAGTAATGGATACGGTTATCATTTTAGGTGGGTGAAATTATGTTTTTTGTTTGAATGTTAGAATAAATTCGGAGTAAATATATAACGCTTGAAATTTCACTTGTATTAATAGGATGAAATTTGTTAGACGGTAATGCGGAATAAATTATTTTTTATTACTCCTCACTCGGACTTTTGGGCAACTCTAGAATAGAGGATGAAGCTAAGTCATTTCCTGCTATTCCTTTTATACTGCCAAACATAGAGGATATATTTAAAGCTACTACCTCAATTTGTTTTTCTCGGGTTTTCCAGATTTTAGTCATCGCTCTTTTCTCCGTATTCAGGTCGCTCTCCATATTGGTATATACCTCAAGTATTCTCGTTATAGTTTGGATGAATTCATTTCCATTCAGATAGCTATACAGCATTTCCATTTTACCTCCTTTGTTTTCTTCAGAAGACTTTACAGAATGCGTTTTCTTAAGCATCTCTCGTAATACAAAGCTTACACTTTTAGCCTCATGAAAACTGCATATCCATACTCCGTCTTTTTGTCCGAACTTATCCATACCGCTCGGGTAGGTCTCTGTTACCAGTACAGCAAGATCTGCTTTTGCATTCACTTGGTCTTGCTTTAGCTTATCTATCCAGTCACCAGCAAAATTTTTGGTACGCTTACTCTCGTATATTATAGACCCACAAGTCTGCTGCAGACTATTGATTACGGTCTGTATGCAGTCTGCTCCACGCACTCCCTTACCTACTTCAGTTATTTCGTCAAAAGGGTAGGTGGTACGTAGTAATTCTTCTAAGGCTAATTCTTGTACTTCGCCTTGCATCTGCATACTGCCTTGCTCAGCCTTACGTTTCATCTCATCTATGAGTTTTTTCTGGTCTTCCAGCTGCTTCTGAAACTCCTTCTCACGTAGCAGGTTGATTCCTCTTTCCTTAGCTCGGCCTTTTTCTTCTATCTCGCTTTGCTTTTCGAGCATCTTCTTGTCTACTTCCAGCTGTAGCTCTTCTGCTTTTTCTTTGAGGTCGTTTTCACGCTTTAGTAGGTTTATCTCAGCGGCTTTTAGTGCACGATTTTCTTCTTTCTTTTTTTCGTTTTCATCAGCCAAAGCTTTTAGCTGTTGCTCAAATGATTCTTGTGTAGATTTTTGGATGACTTCTTTCTCTTTCTCTATCTGCTTGGCTAGTCGTTCTTTGAATATGTCGTTTTGTTTCTCCTTCTTCTGCTCAAAATCCTCCATTTTCTTGGCTAGTACATCCTGTTTTGCATTAAATATATCTGCTTGTTCAGATACTTTGCGTTCGTACTCTGCTTTGAAATGTGCTTCAAGCTTACCACTGAGTGCTTCTTCTACATCAAACTCATTTGCACAGTTAGGGCATTTTATCTTATCCATCATCTATGCGCCAAAGGTAAAGAATTCGCCTAAAGAGTAAATGTATTTTGTAGATTATTGCTTGAACAACTCTTTTAGTTTTTCCGCTGTACTCTTTGCACTGCGAATAGCACCTTCCATATACCCACTATAAACTGGAGAAGTTTCTGTGCCAGCTAGTATGAATCTTCCATTAGCATACATTTTTTGAAATACTAGATTGCCATAGTATTTGGTGAGCTGCTTCAGTATCATCTCTAGTCTTTCTTCTTTGGACACGGAGTGGTATGCCCCATTTAAGAATCCCATTAATCCAAAATATGTTTCTTCTGCATTAGAATGATCATACATCTCTGGAATAGGACACACATTACTAAAAATAGTTTCGCTACTCTTCTCTCTCCAAAAAGGAGTGGCATAGGTCAAACCTACTTTTATGGACTCGCCCATCTAGGTATTTGTGTTATTAGCTATGCTTATAAAGGCTATATCTTGACTTAGGGGTTAATCTATGCTCGGGGCTAGTAGGTGAGGAGGTAAGGTAGAGATGACATACTTGGCGGTATAGGTTTTATACTCCGTCTTTATTTGGAGCACATCCTACTTTTCTTCTATGCTCTTCACTTTCTCATTTAGACAAATATCTGCTGTGCATTAATCAGCCAATTGGTTTATTAGCTCAGAAGTGCCTTATTTTATAAGTAGCTAGTGAGTATTTCTTTGAGCAGCCAGATCAGTTTAAAAGAAATCACCCAGAACTCTTTACTATGATGGTGCAGTGTTTTAAGCAGGAACTTAAGTATGCAGCTAAAAAGAAGCGTTAAAAACAAACTGCAGTTTAGTATTCTTATGGTCTATGAAGAGATATGAGCTTTTTTTCATAAAGGACTACAGCTATGTCTCTCCCAGGTAACAATATTCCTTGTTTGCTGTATGAAAAGTTTATTTCTCTCTTTTCTAGGTATTACAAAATTGGTTAGTATTATGACCTACGATTTTCTTTATTGGCGTAAGTATGCCGCTTGATATTCCATCGTTTTTTGCAGAAAGGAACTGTCTTTTTTAGTTTTGACATGTGGTATTAATTGAGCTTCACGCGTATCATCACTTACTACTAATTGTTGGTCTAGAAGTGTCAGGGCCAGGACGTCATAGGCTATAGGCCATATAAAACTGCTAGATTTTATTCTAAAATGAATGATTATCCCACGAGGCCTTAGTTCTATATTGCATTTACGTTCATAGGCTTGCGATTCAGTGTTTATATTAAAATCGGAAGTACACTTACTTATTACATAAGGCTTTGAACCAATACTTCCATTTTTAAACTTGTAAATTAGTCCGAAGCGTTTGCCCACTAGCTGTTCTACTGCTCTGTCTATGTTTCTATCTGTGCGAGTTATATTATATATCAACTTATCGTATAAATTAGTGAACCAAGTTATCTAAATAACAAATAGTACTCGTCGATAGTTTGAGAATAAAATGAAATAAACCTCAGAAGGAGTGCAGGTTTTTGGCTATAGTGTTCCTTCCCACTCACTATAAAACTGCTCTAAGTAACTCTCCATAAACTGATGGCGTTTTGCTGCCATAGCTTTGCCAGTGGCTGTATTCATAAGCTCTTGGAGTAGGAGTAGTTTCTCATAAAAGTGATTGATACTTGGAGCAGTACTCTTCTTGTATTCCTCCTTGGTCATATTTAGATTAGATGGAATAGTAGGGTTGTATATTTCTCTATTCTCGAATCCACCGTAATTAAAGGTGCGGGCTATGCCAATAGCACCTAGAGCGTCTAGCCTGTCGGCATCCTGCACCACATCCAGTTCCGTAGACTGGAAAGTCTGAGCCTCTTTACCCCCTTTGAAAGAGATATTTTCTATGATGTGAATCACGTGATTGATTACATTTTCTTCTATCTCTAGAGTGTGCAGAAACGCACTGGCCTTTTGTGGACCTATACTCTCGTCACCATCGTGAAACTTAGAGTCAGCTATATCATGTAGCAAAGCACTTAGCTCTACTACGAGCAGATCTACTTGCTCAGTTTTGGCTATGTGTTTAGCCGTTTTCCATACCCGCTCTATATGCCACCAGTCGTGGCCGCCTTCAGCGTTTTTTAGCTCTTGTTTTACAAAGGTTATAGTGTCGAGTATTGGCTGCATTTCGTTGTTTATTAATATGGTATCTTTAAGCTTTCTTTAACCACTATTTAAAAGTATATATGAATTATACATCCAAAAACGCATACGCCAACTTGATAGTTGAGTAATCTACCTTACCCTCCAAAGCTCGGAAAATGATACTGCTTTTGAGTCGGCCATCTCCACTGTAATCATCTTCTTTGGCATTTTTATCTGCCTTTTGGTATATCTCGTTGATACGGTCCATGAGTACAGCCTCTGGTCGGTATGCACTTATGTTTATATCAGGAAACTTGTCTGATATGGTAAGTATATGTCCTTGTATGGTGCTTTTGGCCATGCCGCGTTCCGTGCTTATTTGGTCCAGAGTCATAGCTTGCTCTATGTACTGTATAGTCACCTCATGCGTAGAGATCTTCTTCTCTTTGGCTACTTTCTTATTGCGGTGTTTTTTGAGCTCTTTCTCATCTGTGGTACCTCCTGCTGCATAGATGTAGCTTTCCCAGTCACTTATAAAATGCTCTTCGGTAAGTTGATCTACGTCTCCACTTAGTTCTTGGAAACGTTGATCTGCTTTATATGCTAGTGGATCTACTTCTATGGCCATTCTATTGATGCCTAGCAAACGAAGGCCGTCTAGCTCTTTTAGTCGAGAGAGTGCTACGTATCCTTGCCCAGGTTCAAACGCCTTACTCAGGTCTATCTCTGCTGCTTCTAGGGTCATACCTTGACTCTTATGCACGGTAATGGCCCACGCAAGTCTGAGTGGTATCTGCTCAAAGCTGACCATAGGGGTGCCTTTTTCATTATTAATAGACCAAACTTCTGGTGTAGCCAGAATCTTTCGCTTGTCCATAAGCTGTACCAAAGGATACGGGCCGTTTTCTTCAGCATCCTTGGCAAAATCTACCACCACGCCTAGAGTGCCATTCATGACTCCTCTATCGTGATCGTTTTTGAGGAACATTACCTTACATCCTTTTTTTATGATGAGTTTTTCCTGCACGATAAGCGATTTCACAAAGGATTCCATCATTTTGATATTACCCGATTTTTTAGCAAAGTAGACTTCCTCTTCTGCTTCCAGTGCTTTCAGCTCTTGCTCATTCATACTATCTACATCCGCATTATGCGAGTATAGTTTAGTAGGTTCTATCGTATGCTCGTTAAATCGTGTTTCTTGTAGCAGTTGTACTGCACTTTCGTCTACTTCGTTACTCCGTATTTGGTTGAGTATAGTATTTAGCTCGTTTTTAGTCTGGCGATACTGCTCCGTAAGATAGCATACTGTAGGAGCTGCTTCTACCCAAGCTTTGCTCATAAAGGCAAACTTCTGCTTACTTGGTTCTTGCTCTCTACTTACAGGTGGTAGCTGAAAAAAATCTCCGGCAAATACTATCTGCATTCCTCCAAAGGGCTTGGCTGAGTTACGGATGTATTTCAGCACTTGATTTATCATATCCAGCTGATTGCGGTGCAGCATACTTATCTCATCTATTATGAGTATGTGCGTATTGCGTATGTTTTTAGTGAGGTACTGTTTGGTAGCCAGCGATTTAAGATTTTCGTGGGTCAGTTGATTTTTTATACCTATGCCACTCCACGAGTGTATAGTAGTACCATTCATATGGGTAGCTGCTATGCCGGTACTGGCAGTCACTGCCACAGGAACCTTATGTGCCTTTAGGTAGGTGATAAACTGATTTAGTGTATAGGTTTTACCTGCTCCCGCACTACCCGTGAGGAATACATTTTTACCTGCCTTTAGTATAGCTAATGCTTTTTCTTGAAACACTGTTTCTATCGGTTATGAGTGGTTAGTTTTTAGTGATAAGTCTTTTATCACTATGAATTTTTTGAATATAGTCAAAATGAGTTTTCCTATCAATATTCCTAATATCATCCCCACTATCACATCGCCAGGATAGTGCTTGCCTACATATACTTGAGCCAAGGAAATAATACCTGCCCAAGCATAAAACACCCAGTTGAGGTATGTTATTTTACTTACTTTCTTAAAAAACCACGTGAACATTACCGCCATCCCAAAATGATTGGCAGCGTGAGATGATATAAATCCGTATTGCCCACCACAGTCTATAAGATTACGGATATATGCAGCTAGACTAGGTTCGTGGCAAGGCCTTAATCGTTCAAAAAAAGGTTTCATAAAACCACTAGAGAATCTATCGCAGAGGGCCACTACTAATACAGTAGCGAGTAAGATGTAGAGTCCTTGGGCTTTATATTTTCTGACTGCCAATACTACAAAGAATAAGTACAATGGAGTCCATGTTTTGGCATCTCTAAGTATAGGCATGAGCCAGTCCAATACTGGATTAGCTATGCCTGTATGGATAGCTATAAATATTTCTTTGTCAATATTTACGAGCGTGTCTATCACTTTTTAAGCTCCAAAATAAGTCTTTTCGATTCTTTTTTGTTGAATGATTCTAAGTTGTAATTGCCAAATGTATTCACAATAGTGAAACCGGTATCGGTCATCATTTGTACTATCTTATCGTGGCGTATAGCTGTTACTTCTTCTGTATAGTGATAGGGTATGCGTTTGTCTAAAAACTTGATATGCTTGGTTATTTTACCATTGACTAATTCTCTAGTAATATCAAATTCTATGTGGCCTTTGTTTCTAGTTTCGTATCCTACAAGATGGGCTAATACATGGTCTACATTCATAAAATCGAAGATGAATGTGCCTTTATCCTTCAATCCATTGTATATGTTTTTGAGCGTTCTCATATGCTCCTCTTCAGTATTAAAATATCCAAAACTGGTAAAAAGGTTAAGCACGTAATCATACTTTTTGGGCATAGCTAAACGCATGTCGTGCTCAAAAAAGCGTAGTCTGTCATTCTCAAATTCCTTAGCATGCTTTATACTATTGGCACTATAGTCAGATCCTTCTACATTTAGTCCGAGCCTATTCAGATGTATGCTGTGTCTTCCCTTGCCACAAGCCAAATCGTGGATAAGAGCCTCTGGGATTGGCTGTATGTAATCCACTAGCTTATTTACGAAAGCCTCTGCCTCGGTAAAGTCTCTATCCTTGTATAATAAGTGATAGTACTCGCTATCAAACCATGTCCCAAACCATTCGCTCATATCGGCAAATGTATAGTTGGATTAGCATTTCCTATCAATAAAAATGAGAAGTAATTAAATGAGGTGAACAATTGGTTAGTCGATTAACCTAGACCCATTGATAAGCAGTGCAAAGGCCTCCAAAAAAAATAGTGTACTTTGTGTAACATTCTTAAAATAACAGCGTATTACCTATAATTCAACCAAATGACAATCCAAGATTACAATGAATGTGTGAAGTTATATTCCGATGGAATATTCCGCTTTATTGTTAAAAATATGCGGGATGAATTTGAGGCAGAGAATATAGTGCAAAATACCTTTGAGAAGCTCTGGGTACGCATAGAAAAGGTAGAAATGAAAACTGCCAAAGCCTACCTCTTTAAGATAGCGTAAAATAATATGATAGATGTGATACGTAAGAATAAGATAAAAGATGACTATAGCCTAGAGCAGTTTCGTATGGGATACGAAGTGCAGTTTGGGTACAATCAAATACGCTTGTATGGCAAATACTGCCCGAGTAGCATTTTCAAACAAAACGAAGGTCCAGACCTAAGAACAGTTTCTGCGGGTATTTTAATCGGTAGCATCTAAAGAATATAGACTAGAAAGTCTATAAATTTCATAAACTTAGCTTTTAGTATAATATGGCCCTTCCTGCTATCGTGGGAAGGGCTTTTTTGTATTTACTTCAAAAAAGTTTATCAGATATTTTGTTAAATCGTTTTTTTTTCACTTTCGAAACTTGCTAAGAATGAATCCAATAGCCTAGTACAAAAGCAATAGGAATCTTAGCCTAAACTCATTTTATAAAAAAAACAGAAAATAATGAAAAAAACACTATTGACACTCGCCGTAGCACTTAGTATGGGTACTGCACTACTTACCTCTTGTGGATCAGATGATACTACAGGCACCACTCCAGAGCCCACTAAAACTCTTGTAAGAGCAAATCTTTATGACACTGATTGGTTTAACCAAGGAGCCACAGACAAAAGGCACTTTTTCAATTCTGATGGTACTTATGGATTTGAAGGTGCATGGGAATGGCTTGGAGATGAGAACTCAGATAGTATGTCATTTAAAGAAACTGCAACTGACGTTACTCGAAAATTATACTTTAAATATGCTACAGAAACAGAAATGGCATCTTCAGTCGGTAAGCCATTAGGTGACAATGATTATACAGTATACAAAACATCAACTTGGTAAAATTTAAAGACTTAAAATAATTACAAAGCCTTTTTTGCATTTGCAAGAAGGGCTTTTTTTATAGCCTATCCATAGCTTGTAGTATTAGCTTATTCTGGTCGTAGATATCATAACAGAAGTGTAGTTTCCATTCCCTATCATAATACACCGTTCTATAGTCTAGATATAGCGGCATAGGCTTTTCTAGTCGCACTATAGTGGTTTCCTCTAGCTTCTGTATAGCTGCGGTGCTGTCTGTAGGGTCGTAGTCTTTTAGTCGCTCAGGATTTCTTGGCGGGTAGCCCATCATTATCCTAAAATCATCTGCGTCATATTCCTTGCTATTCTGGGTAAGGTACTCCCCAAATAGGATAGGGTCTTGTAGCCTCACACAGCCGTGACTCACTGCACGTTGTGTTTTATTAAATGCACTCTTGCTTGGCGTGTCGTGTAGGTATATACTAAAGGGATTGTTAAACATATACTTCACTGTGCCTAGTGAGTTTTTGGGTCCTGGGTTTTGTACTATCTGGTATGGGATTCTGTTCCTATTTACCTTGCTCCATTGTATGGTATCTCCGTTTACTTCGGTTTTGCCACGGAATACTTTGTAGCCTTCTCTACTTAGGTAGGCGGGATCTTGTACTAGTCGCCACCACATTTCATTTCGTATGATACTGTAAGGGATAGTCCATGTAGGATTAATCACCATATAGGTGATTTTACTCGCTATCTGTGGAGTCTCCATGTTTTTAGGGAGCTTGTACAGCCAGCCACTGTCTGTATACTCTTTTACCAAAGCATCGTAGTTATCTGGTAGGTTTTTGCCTATGCATACTCGCATGGTTTTCACACTATCTTCCCAGTGCATAGCTACCTCATACACGGGTAAGTTGATATAGACATACGTACCCTCATTTGGCCTAGTAAACCACCGTTGCCTTTCCATATTAGCCTTTACTTGGTCTATATTATCTGTGGGCGAAGCATTAATCACCTTGTATGTTTTGTATCCCATAATCCCGTCGGGAGTAAGGCTATACTTTTCTTGTAGTTTTTTGATGAGCGAAGCTAGTTGTGCAGTGTAGATGGTGGTGTCTTGTACGCTTAAAATATCGTCGTTTGGTAGTTTTTTAGCCTTTAGTTTAGCTATGACCTGCGGCAAAATAGCTACTGTGTCTCCTACTTCTATTTTGGGGTAATCACTAAAATCTATTGCTGTAGACCTAGCCTCTAGTTTCTTTTTGAGGTAAAAAGTGAGTATGCTTCTAAGCTTATTGTACGTAGTATCTCCATTGTGCAGGTTGTCTATGATGCTATTTTTATCTTTTTCATTTAAAAAGTTATCAAAGTCTAGTTCCTTTTTATTATTGGGTGGGAGCATATAGGTATAGCCGTACACATCTCTGGGCTTGCTTCTGCCATTGGCTATATCCTCGTACATACGGAGCATATGATTACTTAGTATGAGTTCTAGTTCTGCTAGTCTACGATATGCCTTGGCAGTAGATTGCATAGAGTCTATGGCTCCTTTATGGTAGTCTACAAAGGGTAACTGGTAGTAGCGGTGGTCCATACCGTGACTCACACTATGGGCAAAGGTGAGTTCCAAATCTGCCCACGAGGCACTGTCGCCTGTGAGTGCATCCCACCAAAGTGGTTTGTAGTTACGTGCTTTGTAGTAGTTGCGTAGCGTATCCATATAGATCAGCTGATCTTGACACACCAGCGAGTTCCACTGATTAAATTGTTTTTCTATATGCAGAGCCAAAGAATCTTGGCTCAGTACAATAACACTTCCCACAACCGTAGTTTCTTCTTTACAAGCTTGTAAGAATAGCAGGGAGATAATTGTGACAAAGGCAATATTGCGAATGAATGCCATAATGGTATGGCCACAAAGATGTATAGATAAAGTGATATTATATGCTCAAGTCTTCCACAGTAATGTAGAGATTAGCATTCAGTAGCTTGGAGTTTTCTAGGTAGTCAGGAGTAGGATGCCATATAAATAGGCAGTTGCCGCCCTTTATAGTGTTTACCAAAACCTCATTTACTTCTTGAGATACAGCTGGGCAACCATAGCTTCTGCCGATTCGTTGTTTTCTGTTGACTATGCTTTCGTCTACATAGTTAGCACCGTGTATTACTATTCCACGAGCAAAGGCATTAGAATTAAACTGTTTTTCTAATCCATTCAGTTTCAGCGAGAGATTATTGCTTCCGTTATATAAACCACCAGTAGTATAGAAGCCAAGTGAGCTCTTGTTGCTACTGTATCTATTACTAAAATACTTAGCATAGGTATCACCGGATTTAGCACCGTGAGCTACTAGCTCATTGAATATGACTTTTTTAGATTCCATATCTATGACCCACATGCGGCGGTTATTACAGTATTCCGAAAAATCTATAACGGTAAGATACTTATCAGAGGTAAGTGCTTGAGTATGCTTAAGGTACATATAGCCACGTAGTGCGTGTGTTAGCACTCTTTGGCTCAGAGTATCATATCCCATAGGATAGATAAGCTGTCTATGTATTCTATCGGCAAAGGCAGAAAATTCGTCACTGTGTAGAGTGACTAGCGTTTCCCCATCCTCATTATTATCTATAACTGGGACGGCACTAATGGTCTCTTTGTATTGAAAAGAAGAGGCTAGAATTATTAAAAATAAACAAGCTAAACCCTTATGCAATGCTCTGCATTGATTCTTAATGAAAGATAAGATCGGGATTAGCTTGTTCAAGTATTTTATTATTGAGCGATTGCTTGTATGATGTTTGATTCGCCCACTGGAGCTAGTGCAGTACTGTTTAGTTCTACGATATCTTCTTGCTCATCTGCAGTAGACTTGCAGCAAGCAGTGTGATCTGCTAATTCGTTATCGCATTCGGCAATGTGTGCAGCCATAGCTTCTTTAGAGCAACAAGCTTTCTTAGTACCTTCAGAGTAATCGCAATCAGCGTGACTCGCTTTATCGCAAGAGGCCTCGTGAGCTACTTTCTCTTGTGGAGTAAAGCATGCTTTTTTATCAGACTCACCAGAGTGCCCTAACATAGGAGCTATCACTAGTCCGATAAGACAAGTAAGTTTGATAAGGATATTCATAGAAGGCCCAGAAGTATCCTTGAAAGGATCACCTACTGTATCTCCAGTTACTGCAGCTGTGTGAGCGTCAGAACCTTTATATGTCATTTCTCCGTTGATCATTACACCTGCTTCAAAAGATTTTTTAGCATTGTCCCATGCACCACCTGCGTTGTTTTGGAAAATAGCCCAAAGCACACCAGATACAGTAACACCAGCCATATAACCACCTAGCATTTCTGCTACAAGTGCATTGTCATCTTGATAAAATAATTTGCCTACAAGTACTACTAGTATAGGAAATCCAATAGTTAAGATACCTGGCAACATCATTTCTTTCAAAGAAGCCTTAGTAGAAATATCTACACATTTAGCATATTCTGGCTTAGCAGTACCTTCCATTAATCCTGGAATTTCTCTAAACTGACGTACTACTTCATTTACCATTTCCATAGCCGCTTTACCTACTGCATTCATAGCGAGTGCAGAGAATACCACTGGCACCATACCACCTACGAAAAGCATAGCTAATACAGGAGCTTTAAATATATTAATACCATCTATACCTGTGAAGGTGACATAAGCAGCAAAAAGTGCTAAAGACGTCAATGCAGCAGAAGCAATAGCAAAACCTTTACCCGTAGCAGCAGTAGTGTTACCTACAGCATCTAGGATATCTGTACGCTCACGTACGATAGGCTCTTGCTCACTCATTTCGGCTATTCCTCCAGCATTATCAGCTATAGGACCAAATGCGTCAATAGCAAGTTGCATAGCAGTAGTAGCCATCATAGCAGATGCAGCTAGTGCTACACCATAGAATCCTGCAAGAGCATAAGATGCCCATATAGCAGCAGCAAATAATAATACAGAAGAGAATGTAGATATCATACCCGTAGCAAGACCAGCAATAATGTTGGTTCCTGCACCTGTACTAGATTGTTGTACTATTTTCATAACTGGCTTGCTACCAAGACCAGTGTAATACTCTGTAAAAGCAGAAATACCAGCTCCTACTACTAGACCAACTAAACAAGCATAAAATACTCGCATAGATGAAATATCTTGTAGCCCTTCACCAAAGAAGTTCATTTGCATAACTGGAGGAAGCATCCATTTTACCAAGGCAAAACAAGCTATAGCAACTAGAGCTATAGAAGCCCAGTTACCTATATTCAATGCTTTTTGAACATCTTTTTCTTTAGCATCATTACTAGATATTTTTACTAGTAATGTACCAATGATAGAAATCACAATACCGATACCAGCTATAGACATAGGCAATAGAATAGGTCCTATTCCGCCAAATGCATCTGTTATAGATCCACCCATATCTGCTATCACATAGTTACCTAGTACCATAGCAGCAAGCACTGTAGCTACATACGAACCAAATAAATCGGCTCCCATACCTGCTACGTCTCCTACATTATCTCCTACGTTATCTGCTATAGTAGCAGGGTTACGTGGATCATCTTCTGGAATACCCGCTTGTACTTTACCAGCAAGGTCAGCACCTACGTCAGCTGCTTTGGTGTATATACCACCACCTACTCTAGCGAAGAGTGCTATAGACTCTGCTCCAAGAGAAAAACCTGCAAGTGTCTCTAACACTACAGTCATATCACCAGAGTTAGTCCAAACGCCACCCATAAAGTATTGATAGAAAACTATGAAGAATGCTGTAAGGCCTAAAACCGCAAGTCCTGCAACACCAAGTCCCATCACTGTACCTCCACCAAAAGACACTTTAAGTGCATTTGGAAGACTAGTTTTAGCTGCTTGTGTTGTTCTTACATTTGTCTTAGTAGCTATTTTCATACCCATATTACCTGCAAATGCAGAAAATATAGCTCCTATAATAAAGGCTACTACAATAAGTATGTGAGTAGACTCTACTACGTATGATACACCGGCAAGCACTACACTAGCTATCACCACGAAAATGGCAAGCAATCTGTACTCTGCTTTTAGGAATGCTAAAGCTCCGTCATATATATGATTAGATATTTCTTTCATTACGCCATCTCCAGCATCCTGTTTCATTACCCAACCTTTTTTCACTACCATGTATAGTAGACCTATTATGGCCATAGCTATTGGCATGTAAATCATTAATTTTTCCATCAGTTCTTAGATATTAATTTCTTGTTGTTTATTTTAAAGCGTGCAAAAATAAAATTATTACACTAATCGGGGCAATTTCACTCAGATTTCTTGCACTCAGATTTGTTATTCCATCTGGAAGATATGTAAATTGTAATCAAAGTCCCATTTTGAAGGCTTTCTGGTATTATGTATAAGTAATAATTGAGAGGTTTTTAAATTTTGATTAACTTTGATTTTAATATTTCTGGATTCTATTTTTTTACACCAAAAAGATCTCTCAACGAAACGATACCCATTTATGAAAAAACTTGTATCCTGTCTATTTATCTGTTTTACGGTAGGAGCTCATGCCCAACTCAACGTACAAATAAAACTTGGTGACCGAAACGCTTGTACTAACTCTACATTAATCTTTTTAGATAGTGTAGTAAGCGGGACACCAACATCTTATGAATGGATAAGCTCCGTAGCCACATTCTCTTCTACGAGTGCATCAATCACTCAGGCTAGTTTCTCTGCTAGTGGTCAGGTCATATTAAAGTCGTTTGATGCCACCTCTACATTTTATGATACCATTTATGTGACGTTAAATGCACCACCTGTAGTTAGTTTAGGTAATGATTTGGCAGTATGCTGTGATTATGGTCAGATAGTACTTGACAGTATAATAGTAACTCCTACCGGTGCACCTCATACTACTGGATACTGGAGTACATCTCCAAATCACAGTCTAATAGTGAATGGTAATACATTTAATACGGCTGAAGCTTGTGGACTTATAGCAGCCCCGGCTAGTAGTATCCAAACGAGCTTAGTGTACACCTACCAAGATCCAACTACGCAATGTGTCAATAGAGATTCTATGAAGATTTTGGTTCGTAGCCTGCCTAGAACAATACTGCAAAATCGGGCTTACTGCCAAGACATAGGCTCGATACAATTAGATAATGATGTGGTAGTTAGCCCAGCTAATACGGCTCTAGGTATTCCATCATGGAGATGTTTAGATTCTAACTCAAATGTTAATTACTTTTTTGCGGATATGCTTGAGAATAGAGGCTCCCAGTTTGCTCCCGATTGGTGGCTAAATGTAGACGAGTCAAATTACACTATTCAGAATACAGACAAGGATACCATCATACTAGAGTTTACCTATACAAATGAATATGGGTGTACTTCTAAAGATACCGCGAATATGGAGATCTGGCGAGTGCCCAAAATTACGTTCGGTACTAACAGAGAACTCTGCTGGGACGAGGGTGAAATATCCCTTAATACTTTAACGAGTGTTAACCTAACAGATGGTGCTTGGACCATTTATGACTCTTCAGGTTTTAGACTACCAAGTACTTTGGGTGGCTTAACTGGCGATACTATCAACACGCTGAATAGTGTTCCACTAGCTAGTACTAATGCCAATCCTAAGAGTTACTTGATACGTTATGACCACGTGGCTACTGGCTGCCCTGCTTTCAATGATACTACACTTACTATCAATCCATTACCAGCGGTTAATCTAACGCAACCTTCTCCTGATAGATACTGCGAAACCGCAGCTAACATGCCACTAAATGCCAACCCTGCCGGTGGTACTTGGTCGTCTAATGACCCTAGTGCTATAGTAGGTGGCAATAACTTTAGTCCTGGTAATGCTTCTAGATTTTATCCAGATGACATTAGTTTATTCTACGACTATACTAGCCCAATCACCGGTTGTAGTGCCACAGATTTTTTGAGGGTTTTTATAGATGCTACACCGATGATACAAGCACCTAAGGATACTTCTTTTTGCTATGTATCTACAGGCATTCCTAGAACTATGACTATTCCAGTGTCAGCATCTAATTCTGACCAATTAATCTGGATTGATTTTTCGAGCAGGGTAACTTTAGGAACTACGGCAAGCGGCTCAGCTACCTTTACTCCTAACGGAGTGCAAGACACGTTTAGAATAATACTGAATGCCTCAGGACGTGGAGCATGTACTGATGTGGATGGAGAGTTTTATGTATTTGGCTACCAAGATTCATCATGTTTTGCTGCTGTAAAATCCTTAGAAAAAGAAGACTTAATTATATATCCAAATCCATCTTCTGGCACATTTACCATAAAAAATGCTAATCTTTATAACATCACTGTTTTTGACGTTCTAGGTAAACGAGTCAATGCACAAGTTACTACGATTGGCTCTCTTACCATAGCTGCCAAAGGAGTATATATGCTCCAGCTCCAAGAGAAAAGCAGCGGAATAGTTTATTCCAAAAAAGTGATAGTAGAGTAGGAGAAAATCACTTCATTTTCGTAGGGTAAAAAAACTACTTTTGCACCTGAATGGAGAACATCCGTAATTTTTGTATAATAGCTCACATAGACCACGGTAAGAGCACGTTAGCAGATAGACTGCTGCAGACTACTGGCACCGTAACTGATCGTGAGATGAAAGAGCAAACGCTCGACGATATGGACATAGAGCGAGAACGTGGTATTACCATAAAATCTCACGCTATCCAGATGAAATACAACAGAGATGGCGTAGACTATACGCTAAATCTTATAGATACTCCCGGTCACGTAGATTTTAGCTACGAGGTGAGTAGGAGTATAGCTGCCTGTGAAGGGGCTCTGCTTATAGTAGATGCTGCACAAGGTATCCAAGCTCAGACCATCTCAAATCTATACTTAGCCTTAGATCACGACCTTACTATTATACCTATTCTTAATAAAATGGACCTGCCTGGAGCAGAGCCAGAAGCGGTAAAAGACCAGATAGAAGAACTAATACTCTGCGAGCGAGAAGACATAATACCTGCTAGTGGTAAAACAGGCATGGGAGTACTAGATATACTTAATGCAGTTATAGATAGAATCCCTGCACCTAAAGGAGACCCAAAAGCTTCATTAAAAGCTTTGATTTTTGACTCGGTATTTAATCCTTTTAGAGGGATAATAGCCTACTACCGTATTATGGATGGGGAGCTAAATAAACGAGATCATATCAAGTTTATGAATACGGGTAAGTCGTACTATGCTGAGGAAATAGGCGTGCTGAAACTGAAACCAGAAATTCGTCAAACAGTAAAAACGGGAGACGTAGGCTATATTATTTGTAGTATAAAAGAAGCTAAAGAAGTGAAGGTGGGAGACACCATTACTATTACTAATAGTCCTACAGAAATAGCTATTGATGGTTTTGAGGATGTGAAACCAATGGTATTCGCTGGTATTTTTCCAGTAGATACAGAAGATTTTGAAGAGTTGAGAGACTCTATGGGTAAGCTACAGCTGAATGATGCAAGTTTGGTTTTCGAACCAGAAAGTTCTGCAGCACTAGGTTTTGGTTTCCGTTGTGGATTCCTTGGAATGCTGCATATGGAGATTATCCAAGAGCGACTAGAGCGTGAGTTTGGTATGACGGTGATTACTACCGTACCAAACGTTAGTTACCATGCTTACCTGAAAAAAGAGCCAGACAATATCGTTATAGTCAATAACCCGACGGATCTACCTGAGCCTAACTACTATGATAGGCTAGAGGAGCCGTATATCAACGCTCAGATAATCACTGCTGGCGATTATGTAGGAGCTATTATGTCACTGTGTATAGATAAACGAGGTACTATAAAGAACCAAGTATACCTAACTAGTGATAGAGTAGAACTGACCTTCGAAATGCCTATGGCAGAAGTGGTATTCGATTTTTACGATAAGCTAAAAAGTGTAAGTAGAGGCTATGCTAGTTTCGACTATCACCCTATAGGATATAGAGAATCTCAATTGGTAAAACTAGATATCATGCTCAATGGCAAGGTAGTAGATGCTCTAAGTGCTGTGATACATAGAGACAAGGCATATAGTTTTGGTAAAAAAATCTGTGAAAAACTGAGAGAGCTTATCCCAAGACATCAGTTTGAGATACCCATACAAGCAGCTATAGGTGCTAAGGTAATCTCTAGAGAAAACATACGAGCTATGCGTAAGGATGTAACAGCAAAGTGCTATGGTGGTGATATCTCGCGTAAGCGTAAGCTGCTAGAAAAGCAGAAGAAAGGTAAGAAACGTATGCGTAGTGTTGGTAACGTAGAGATACCTCAAAGTGCGTTTATGGCGGTGCTTAAGTTGGATTAAAAGTTAACTAGTACCCTTCGAAGGTTGTAGTATCTTTTTTGAATTCAATAACTTCATCTTCTAGACTACTGACGTAAGTGGTTATTAGAAGAGACTTAGAATCTTCAGATTTCACTTCTCTTGTGGTTTCTTCTATTAAGCCCACGATTCTGTCATTGTTAAAGTGTACGATGCGTTCGATATTAATTGAAACGCCAGCTTTCCAAAAAGTGGTGATTGTTTTTGTTTTAGGATTAATATTTACAATGTTGCCAGATAAAAAATCAGAGTAAATGTATTTTTTTGAATCAAGTCCATAGATAAATACATCATGAAAATCTCCTCCAGTACCAGATTTTTCATGATTAAGAACTTTTATATCCTTGAAACCATCAAAGTTGACATCAATGTAACTTTCTTTTTGTACATCAACCCAAGCAAGAATTAAGCTATCTGAGTATTGCGGATTTTCATAATATACAAATGCTGAATTGTCAATAATAACATTAGAATCATTTGGCTGAAGTCCTAATATATCTCGCTTGATAATTTGTTGGGCAATTTCGAATGTGTCGATTTGTTCAGATGGATTAGATGTATTTCTAGTTTTGCAAGACCAGAAAGTACATAGTCCATGAAGAGGTAAAGAGCAATCTTTATTCTCACCTACTGCCCGTTCTTAGCCAGCACACCTTGTGTTAGCCAGTTAGCTATAGCTTGTCGATTGTTTACTATGAGCAGTCTTCTTTGGTCAAACTCATTGGTGATATTACCTAGCTCTATATAAACCACAGGAGGTTTGCACTCTCTGAGTGTGTGCAGATCACGGCTTCTTACTACACCTCTGTAGCCTCTCTCAGACTGATGCTCTTCATACTCAGACTTGATAGTGCGATACATCTCTATGGCCATGTCTTTGCCAGTTTCGCTACCTGGGTAGTAGTAGAAAAATATATCGACTTTTTGTTCTTCGTATCTACTGTCTATGTGTATCTCTATGACACGTTGTAGAGTAGCACCTTCTTTTCTGTGCTTTTCGTACAGCTCATTTATTTTGTGTGTGCGTTGTTTTAAGCGTCTAGCTTGGTTTAGAGGTATACTTTGATTGTACCATACCGTTTCGTCTTTATCACTTTCTAAAAACTCTTCGTCACGTATTCCATCATCATCTCTGGTGATAAGATATACCGTAGCACTATGCTGTAGTAAGTCTCTAGCAAAACGAAGTGTTACATCGTAAGCATACTCGTCTTCGCAAAGAATGTGGCCGTCTTTTTCGCCTATGGCACCAGGATCTGGCCCACCGTGTCCGCTTATCAGATAATAAACTTGGCCTTCAAGTCTTTTAGTGTAAATGGGCGTTTTTTCATGCTCTTTACCAAATATAGGAAAGTTAGCCCAGCTCAATGGAGCTGTGGTTTCTTGATCTATTTCTTCGGTATGTGTAGTAAGACTTGGGTCTCCAGCGTCTGCCTTTTCTTTTATTTCATTAATTTTCTTTATCTCTGACTCTACTGTGCAGTACACAGCATGCACGGGCACCCAAAGCACTTTGTCTACTCTATAGTCAAACTCGCGAATACCATCTTTGGCTAGCTCCTCATTATACTCTTGTATGTATACAGCTAGGTCGTAATCGTCTTTTTGAATAGTGGTCCTAATACTTACATCGTTATAATCATACACATAGATAGGCATGTTGTATGCCTTGGCTAGTTGCAGCTGGTCTGTGCGTTTTAGATTATTCAGCATTAGAAATGTGTCTATATTACACGAGTGAGCTGCTAGGTTATATCTGTTTAGTAATACAGATATTCCATCTCCTTGTTTTGCTCTTATTTTCAGGTATTCTTGAGCATTGCTAATGCTAGAAATGAATAAGAAGAATAGTATTGTTATTAGTTTTTTATTTTGACCAGCCATGTGTTCCTGTAAGTGGAACAAAGTTAAATTTACCGTGGCTTGTTTTTGTGTAGTCATTATCACCATTTCTTGTTACTAGTATCATATTTTGGACAGCTAGAGATCCTACCGGTGCCACTAGTTTACCCTTTACTATTAGTTGACTAGTGAGCGATTCCATAAGATTTGGAGCAGCAGCCGTCATTATTATCTTGTCAAACGGTGCTAATTCTGCTAAACCTTTAGATCCATCACCATAGATAGTTGCAATGTCTAGGCCAAGTTTAGTGAAAAGCACTTTGGCTCTTTTGTGCAAAGCTTCCACAGTCTCTATACTATATACTTGAGCACCCATTACTTTTAGTACGGCACTTTGGTATCCAGACCCTGTGCCTATTTCTAGTACTTTGTCGCCTGGTTGTATGTCTAGTAGCTGTGTCTGCATGGCTACAGTAAAGGGTTGCGATATAGTTTGGCCCTTGCCTATAGGGAAAGCAATGTTCTCGTATGCTTTGTCCAAAAAGTCCTTGGGGAAGAAAAAATGTCTAGGTACAGCTTCTATAGCCTTGAGTACTTTAGGGGAAGAGATGCCCAGTTTTTTCAGCTCTTTTACTAGTTGGGCTCTTTGCCCTTTTAGTTTGTATGTGTCTTGCAGCAAGTGTTTAGTATTTGGTACGCCGCAAATATCATTGTTTTTAGTCTAGTATAAATTCGACCGTACTTCGTAGCAGAACAATTATCGAAAATAGAGGTGCGAATAGGAATAATAGGGGCAGGAAATTTTACAGAGAAGGTATTCGAATCTTTTCAAACTTGGGAGAATATTACCTTCGTAGGCGGATATGATGTGCCAGCTTATGCCGGCCTAGATGTCTTTGTAGATGTAGATGATTTTATGCGATGTGTAGATACTGTATTAGTACTAGACATCATGGCGAGTAACTATAGTACGCTAGTAGAAGTAGTTAAAAACGGAAAAAATCTCTACATAGAGAGTCTAAGTCTATGCACTAACCGTGACCTCAAAAATCTTGAAATATTGGCCTACGAGAGTGGCAGCTCTATACAGGTAGGACTTAAGCATCGCTTTTATGATTTCTTCTCTGATTTAGAAAAATATAATATTCTACCTCGCATTTTAGAAAGTAGCAGATTTACTAAGTTCAATAAAAAGTCTACACACCTAAGCGTGATAGATGACCTGATGCTCCATGATATAGATGTAACCCTAAAGCTAGCCAATGCTGAAGTGAAATCTATCTATAGTACTGCAGTAGGTGTGTACTATGAAGATCCAGATGTGGTAAATACACGTATAGAGTTTTATAATGGTTGTGTTGCAAACTTGTCAGCAAGTAAAATATCTAACAAAGAAGTACACCAAACAAAGTTTTTTCAGAACAATACATACTGCTCTATAGACTACATAGATCAGTTGCTTAAAGTGCAGAGTAATACGGGTGTGGACGATGAGGGATGCGAAGAATGGGGAGTGAAAACTACCTATCGTCAAACAAAAGATAGCGATGGTTATATTACTATGCTTAAAAAAGAAATAAATTCGTTTTACAAATGCATAGCAAATAATATAGAGCCTATTGCTGGGATTTCGCAATATTTGCAACTTCAGTCAGTGACTGACAAAATTAAAGAACAATTAGAACGCAATTTCACAACCAACGCATAAAGTTTTTTCTACCATTGGTAGGACTACTTTTGCTATGCTTCGGCTTTAGCGGGTGCGATAAGGAAGAATCCATTCCTGCATACATACACATTCCTAAAATTATTCTCAATACCAATGCTAATGGGAGCGAAGGGTCCAATGCACATGATATTCTAGACGCTTGGGTGTATATTAATAATAAGCTGATAGGTGCTTTTGAGCTACCTGCTACTATTCCTATACTCTCTATTGGTAAGCAACAGCTGACCATAGTTGCAGGGGTGAAAAATAATGGCTTCACAGCTCAGCGTATTCGCTATCCCTTTTACAAAGCATATGATACAGATATAGAGCTAGTACCAGCTAATGTAGATACTGTAGTGCCAGTGTTTTCCTATTACGAAAGTTTAAGTTTTCAGTGGTTAGAAGATTTTGAAGACCAAACCATATCTATGAAAAAAAGTGGCTCAGGTACTAATGTAGATACTATGAGCATCACCGGTTTATCGAACGATGTGTATGCATATGATGGCGTAGATAATAGCTACAGTGGTAAGGTAGTTTTGGGTCAAGGATTTCAAAAATTTGAAAATAGTACTATCGCAAATTTTGATCTACCTAGAAAAGGACAAGAGATCTATCTGGAGGTCAATTTTAAATGCAATACTGAATTTGTGATAGGTGTATACCCTATTAATGCGTCTATAGTAACAGGTGCTCCCATAGTCAATCTTTTTTCTACGGTAGATGAAGAAGGTATCTTGCAATGGAAAAAAGCATACATCAGTCTAAAAGAGGATGTGAATAATCCAGAGTATACCGGTGCCGACTTTAGAGTATTTTTCAATGTTCAAACCAATACAACCTCAGGTACACCATTGGTATTCTTTGATAACATTAAATTAGTTCACTTTTGAACAGAAGTAAACTAATAATCAAGTATTTACTCTTAGACTTCTTAGCTGCTATGGTAGCTTGGGGGCTCTTTTTTATCTTCAGAAAATGTTTTGTAGAAGGAGGTTTTAATCCGTACTATCTTAGATACGTTTGGTCCGATAGTAAATTATATTTAGGTTTACTTTTAATACCCGCATTCTGGGTAATACTTTATACACTTATAGGAATGTACAGAAGTGTGTATCGCAAGAGTAGGCTAAAAGAGCTGCTACAGGTGCTCACTACTAGCATAGCAGGAGTGCTTATTATCTTTTTCGCATTGATACTAGATGACGAAGTCACAGAGTATAGAAGCTACTACGAAAGTATCTCTGTTTTATTTCTTCTCCATTTTGTGCCTACCGCTCTATTTCGTATCATCCTATCTTCTCGTATAGCACGCAAGATAAAAGACCGTAAGATTGGTTTTAGAACCTTGCTGGTAGGGTCTGGACCTAGAGCCAATAGTATATTCACAGAGCTTTCCACTGCCAAAAAATCTGAAGGTCATTTCTTTCAAGGCTTTGTAAATATAAATGGCGAAAAAAGTGCCATTACTACTTTAGATAAGTTAGGTAGCAAAGAAGATATCGTATCTGTGATAGCAGATAGACAAATAGAAGAGGTGATTATAGCTACAGAAGATTATCAAAAGCAAGATATAGCCTCTATCATATCTACACTAGATGGTGAGTTGGTAGTTATAAAAGTGATTCCTGATCTATATCAGCACTTAGCTGGGATGGTAAAAATGGGTAATGTATTTGGTGCAGTACTCATAGAAATTGAAACTAATTTATTACCGCCTTGGCAGAAATTTTTAAAACGAGCTTTTGATATTATAACTTCTATATTAGTACTCACAGTTGGTTTACCTTTTTACATACTCATAGGAGCATTAGTCAAAATAGGTTCTAAGGGTCCTATATTCTATACCCAAGAGAGAATTGGTTTAGGTGGCACGCCATTTGACATTATCAAATTTAGAAGTATGAAGGTGGACGCAGAAGCCGCTGGTCCGCAGCTGAGTAGTGAGGAGGATCCTCGTATTACTAAGATGGGCAAGTTTCTACGTAAGACGCGTGTAGATGAGTTTCCGCAATTTTGGAATGTGCTAGTAGGTGATATGAGCCTAGTAGGTCCACGGCCTGAGCGTCAGTTTTTTATAGATCAAATAGTACAGAAAGCACCACACTATAAGAGACTACAAAAGATAAAACCAGGCATCACCTCTTGGGGTCAGGTGAAATACGGCTATGCCGAAAATGTAGACGAAATGGTAGAGCGTCTACAATACGATTTACTATATATTGAAAATATCTCATTGGTCTTAGACCTAAAGATTCTAATCTACACCGTACTTATCATGGTGCAGGGAAGAGGGAAATAAACGTCCAGGTGGCTGCTAATTAATAGGTTATTCATCCTCTATATGAGTTACTCTAAAACTATATTGTAGGGCGAAACGTATTCTATTTCTAACGTTTTATTGGCTTATAGCTGCTATATTATTCTTTTGAATTAGTTCACAAATAGCGTCCCAAAGTAATATTCTTTTCTCTAGAGATTGCTTAGCTACAGAAAGTGCTTCATCCCATTTCTGATCGTCCTCTTGACATAGCTCAGATATCATCTTAAGCGATAAAGGACCGTGCTCATCTCCATCTAACTCAATATGACGTTGTAGATAGTATCTCAGCTTATTGTATGATGTGTTTTCTGAATCTGAATTTTTAAGTATTTCGATAAACATATCTGGAATCACGTCTTCCCTCCCAAATGTAAATGCTGAAGCAACTAAGTGCGGTTGCTTGGTGTCGATAACTGAAAATGAAAATTTAACAAAGTCCACAACTCTAGTATCTATACTTAGCTCATTAAAAGAGTGGTCTATAGACTTGCCAGATTTTAAATTGAGAATAAAGGCATCCATAGCCTTTGTACTAGCATTGACTTGACGCATTGCATCTAAGTACATTTCAAAATGACTTTTGGGTTCTCCTAGTTCATTAAGATCACTTTCTTCTCCGTGTACTATTTCATTTATAAACCTAGCTAAAGTTGGGTTAGCTGATGGAGTCCATGGTACTTGAACGTTTGTGAGTGTTGTTTGAAGACTCTTGAGCAGTGACATGAAATCCCAAACGGCAAATACGTGATTTTCCATAAAGATTTTGATGTCCTCAATGCTTTTTAAATTCTCATAGAGCTTGTGCTTTTGTAATTGGGTTCGTAAATCGGCTATTTCTCCTTCTAAATATTGGACTCTGTTCATCTTACTTTGAGTTGTTATGAAATCTGATTGTGTATTTTAAGCGTCTTTTAAAAACTGTTATTCTATGATTTTGTAACAATTCGCAAGCAGGTTTTGTTTATTTATTCCGTTCTATAAACGCAATAATTTCTTTATAATGCTTATTCCAAGGATAGATGTATTGGCTCATCATGGGTACGTGCTTCTTAGTTAGATAATTTATCTCTGCGGTGGGTTGATACTTCTTCAGTTCTTCCACAAAATATTTGTTTTGAGAAATAATAGAAGGGTATGTTTTGGTGCCCACATAGATTAACATCGGTGGCACTTTTTCAGATAAAAAATAAATAGGAGAAGCATCTTTCCAGTTAGTTGGGTCTTGGGTCCAAGTAACATCATAGTTATGATTTTTGGTTGGTGGATTTTCTTGTAAATAAGAATTCATATCTAATGCTGCGGCATCATTCAGAATTATACCTTTTATCAAATCCGTAGTCTTCAGATACTTAGGATTAGTACCTACCAGTGCTATCAAGTGACCTCCTGCGGAGTGTCCCATTAGAAATATCTGGTCGGGATTCCCGTTGTGTTTTGCTATACTATCGTGCGTCCATTGTACGGCTGCTGCCACTTCCTCTGCCATCGTATGGTAACTGCCATTCGGGCTTAGCGTATAATTTGGGATTACGGTAGTTATCCCTTTCTTAGCCAGACCACGACCCAAAAATCCATACATACCTTTGTTTCCTTCTTCCCAATATCCTCCGTGAATAAAAATAACTACAGGATTATTTTCTGATTTCTTAGGTAGATAGATGTCTAGTTTTGGTGAGGCTTCTACTAAAGCTACAGAGCTTTCAAGATAAAAAATATTACTTACTTTTTCAGAAGCACAACTGGCTAATAAAAATAGACAAAAAAGGAGTGTTATATTTCTTAGTAATTTTAACATTGGTGTACGTAAATTAATAATTTTCAAAAGTATTTCAATTGGTGCTGATCAGCCTAAACTATTTGTTTTAGTATGTATTTGGTCCATAGCTCTCTCTGCAATAGCCGTTATTGATAGAGATGGATTTACTCCAGGATTTGCAGAAATCATAGAACCATCAATAATATAAAGATTCTCATAACCGAAAATTTTATTGTTCTTATCAATCACACCTTCTGAAGAATCTGCTCCCATTACTGCACCTCCCAAAATGTGTGCTGTGGATGGAATGCCAGCTAAAGTTTCTAGTGCAAATGAGGTGCTCACACCATTTACGGCGGCACTATATTCTTTTATCAATTGAACTGATTCAGGAATAAAAGGAGTTGGCTTTTTACCCGTACTAACGGTAGAACTCATAGATCCGAAAATATTTCTCTTGAATCTCAGAGTGCTATCCAGAGTTTGCATAAAGAGGAGTACTACCGTTTGCTTTGCCCAACTATTCATAAAATAGATTTTGAAATAGTCGATGGGTGATTTTATTAAAGAGACTAGCACCTTTCCTAGTCGAATGAAAATAGTCTTGCCTGTAACATACGGTAGATGTATTAGCTTCCAGGCATTAGATCCCTCAGAATATCTGCATATTTCTAGATGACTATTTTCATCCGTATCTAAAATGCTTCCTATCGCGACACCTTTAGAGTAATTTTTGTCTTTGTCTAGGCTAGATACGCTTACCAGAGTTTCGTTGTTGGTTCTTATATCTTGTCCTAGTCTATCAGATATGTTGGGCAGCGAGGTAGCTCTTAACTTTAGGAGTAGCTTTATACTGCCTAGTACACCGCCAGAAAAAATCACACCTTTGCTTCTGATTTTTCTCTTCTTGGCAAATAATCTGGTGCTGGTTTTTATGCCTACTTCGTAGCCATTAGCTCCATCTTTACCGTTTATTGGGCGGACATCATACACTTCATTTTCGGCGAGTATTTCCGCTCCATATTTTTGAGCTAGGTACAGGTAGTTTTTGTCTAATGTGTTTTTAGAATTATTTCTACATCCTGTCATGCACGCACCACAATAGTTGCATCCAGTTCTTTCTGGGCCCATACCCTCAAAATAGGGGTCCTCTTTGGTTACATTTTCTTCTCCAAAATATACGGCAACATTAGTAGCGTCAAATTTGTCTTCCATACCCAATTTTTGTGCAACTTTTTTCAGTCCTAAATCTCCGTCAAATAACTTAGGATTTTTGGTAGCACCGAGCATTCTTAAAGCTTCCTTATAATAGGGAGCTAGTTCGGTTTCCCAGTCGAGTAGTGCACTCCAGCTGCCTGTTTCGAAAAACGTGGATTTAGGAATAGGTAATGTATTGGCATATACGAGCGAGCCCCCACCTACACCTGTACCAGATAGTACTGCGACATGCTTAAAGATGGTTAATTTCATAATACCGAAGAATCGTAAACTAGGCAACCACAGCCATTTTCTGAAATTCCAATTGGTCTTAGGAAAATCCTCAGCCTTGTACCATTTTCCTTTTTCGATCACCAAAACGGAATATCCTTTTTTAGATAATCTAAGAGCACTCACCGAACCACCAAAACCACTGCCAACTATAATATAGTCGTATTCCATTTTTTCTGTTCCAAGATTATCGGCCATATCGCTTTGTATACAATGTTAATTAACCCTAGCTTACTTGAAAAGCCATTTTATTATTTTTAACTTGTTTTTGGAGTATGGAGAATATTTAATATTGGCTTCAAACCAAAATGGTTTATCTAGGATACTCTTGAAATGAGAAAAGGTATCAAAGCCAGATTTCCCATGGTAGCTTCCCATTCCGCTTAAGCCTACACCGCCAAATGGAAGGTTACTATTCGCAAAATGCATTACACTTTCATTTACTGCACCCCCGCCAAAGGACACTTCTTTGAGCACTTTTGCTATTGTTTTTCTATTCTTAGAATAAACGTAGCACGCTAGAGGTTTGGGTCTTGCTTTTACGTGCTGTATAGCCTCATCTAAATCTGAATAGGATACAACGGGAAGAATAGGCCCGAAAATTTCATCCTGCATTATTTCATCATCAAATGAAATATTTTGTAAAATCGTTGGACTTATAAATCGTCTTTCTCTATCTATTTCGCCGCCACAATATATCTTATTGGGATCCAGCAGTTTTTGTAATCGATCAAAATTTGCAGTATTTATTATTTGTACATAGTTATCGGATGTATCCCCAGCGACTGTATAAAACTCCTTTATGTTAGACCTTAATGCTTCTAAGAATTTTGTCTCTATTGATTGGTCCACTAAAATATAGTCAGGAGCCACACAGGTCTGTCCAGCATTCAGAAATTTGGCCCAGACTATTCTTTTTGCTGTTACGTTAATATCACAATCTGGCAGTACAAAAGTAGGACTTTTGCCGCCGAGCTCAAGTGTGACAGGAGTAAGGTGCTTTGCCGCTGCTTGATATATAATCTTGCCAACGGGGATACTGCCAGTGAAAAATATCTTATCAAATCGGTGAGTCAATAGTTCGTTAGTTACGGGTATGCCTCCCTCTACTACGTGCAAGAAATTAGAAGGAAAAGTAGTATTGATAATTTTAGCCATTATCGCTGATGTTTTAGAAGGCAGCTCACTCGGCTTTATGATTACGGTGTTACCTGCGGCTATAGCTGTTATAGCTGGAAGCATAGAAAGTTGATAAGGATAGTTCCACGCTCCGATAACCAAGGTAACTCCAAGTGGTTCGGGTAGGATATAGCTTTTAGCTGGGAAATTGATCAATCCCGTAGATACTTTCTTTCGCCTGCTCCACCTTTTTATGTTTTTGACGAAAATATTTATTTCGTGATACAATAAAGAAAGTTCAGACTCAAAGGTTTCAAATTCTGACTTTCCAAAATCTTCAAATATTGCAGCATAAAGTTCACTTTCATTCTCTTCCAATATTTTTCTAAACTTCTTTAATTGCTCAATTCTAAAACTAGTATTCTTTGTTTTATTCGAGTTAAAGAATTCTTGCTGCTTGGAATATAATTCTTGAATTTTCATGTTTTATATCTTGTGATTTGGTTACGTTAGTATATGGCAAGTTATGCGTTAGCGTGCGAGGATTTTCCGAAGGATAATAAGATGTAGCAAACGTGCAACGACCTTTATTTTAGAACTACACCTGCATTTTTTTATATACGGATTAAGCTTGCAATCTAATATATTTACATTCCAAAAATACGCTAAAATAGTGATAAGAAAAGGTGCCTAAACATTTGCAAATGCTTAGGGAAATTTATTCATTTGTTATCGTTTACTATAGGAGCGAAGCGTGCTTGTCTTTTGTTGTAGAGAAAATTAGGGTCTTATTGCAAATAGAAGTGTCATACTTCCCGTTGGTCTAAAAATTCTTTTTTCCTGTTCTCAAGCTCATCTACTAACTCCTGCCGTGTTGTCTTTAGATTAGTGACTAAGTTACTTTTTTGCATAAATAGTCTCATGTATTTAATAGTGCCTTGTACTTTATAGTAGGTTTTGAAATAGTCCATGGTGAATAAACCTGCTGGATATAGACTAATACAAAATAGAATGCCCCATAAGACATTTGTGAAAGTGCCAAATAGAGTGGCTTCTATACCGTAGATTAGTATAAAGACTAACATACCTACGGCTATTTTTATGGATCCTACAAAATCTTCTCTGATTAGGATTTTTCCTGAGATGAACTCAGCTAGTTTAAAGGGAATCACATTTGTAATGAAGCCATATAAAAACACAGGGAACCCAATTGTGAAATAAAGCAGCGTCCAAAGGAATTTGAAGGATACGGAAGACGTTCTTATTTGTGTATCTCTTATCTTTAAGCCTTTTAACTCTTTTAGATAGTAGGTGATTTTTTGCTCAAAATCTTTCAGTAATTCTGGTTTGTTTTTAGCGTAGTATTCCACTGCCTTCACAATATCTTGAGATAAGTAAAAATCTTGTATTGCTTTTCCTCCCAGTTTACTTTCGTCTCTTAGTTTACTTCTATAAAGAATTTCTATTTGTTGAATTAACTTTTCGAGTTGCTCATCTTCTATTATTACGATACGTTTTTCAAGCTCCGTTTTTACACGTTCTGTTAGTTGCAATACGGCTTCCCTAGGATCTTTGATATATATGTCCTTGTACTCACTTACTCGTATAGGCTCGCCTATATTGACGAATACATCACTTTTGAAATAATGTGGATTGGAATAATTTAAGCCAATGGGTAAAATAGTTAAGTCTAGCTCAAAGTTATGTTTGGCCTCAGCTCCTAACGCTATTCTAGCGACACCTGTTTTTATGGGTCGTAGTCGTCGCTCAGTTTTACTGGTGCCTTCAGGAAAAATCATCACATTACTATTACGTCCAAGATGTGCGTGACATTTTTCAAAAATCATTTCGTTTTTATGAGTTTGGCCTGGAGACAGATCCGGTTTGTACACTGGAA
>Ga0206130_10001685_pt1 | contig 31693 bp, 27 predicted proteins | sample Helgoland_Spring_9_FD_148637 | JGI IMG/M metagenome (GOLD analysis project Ga0206130, IMG submission 148637) | Pelagic subsurface seawater microbial communities from Kabeltonne, Helgoland, North Sea - Helgoland_Spring_Bloom_20160512_1 | ecosystem: Environmental > Aquatic > Marine > Epipelagic ...
CGAGTCCACCGCCCGCGCGCCCTCCCAGGCTGTTGGCCCGACTGTCATGACCCAGTTTTCATTAGCCAAGCCAGCGGTATCCAGCATACCGGCATCCACAACGCCAGCAAGGCCGTTAGCCAATTCGCAAAAACGACTCAAGAGAGCAGGATCCACCACCCTGGATTTGGCGTCCCCACCAGGTTTCCAAACACCTACACTCATAAACAACGTCCATACTCTTCAGGAATACCTATTATTGACGACTCTTCTGCGAGTCACCAGCGGTGTCTCATCAAGACGAGCAGACCAAGGGTAAACAGATGTTGCCATTACCCATTACCCATTACCCATTACCCATTACCCATTACCCATTACCCATTACCCATAAGAGGCTCGAAACGAAAGACCCTTAAACCTATGCCGGATTACAAGGTCGCGATCCCGCCCTGCAAGGGCACCGTGGCCGTATAACTAGAAGCAACCTCATGGTCGACACTAAGCCTGCTTTACTTATTCGAGTCGCGCTACGCAGTGCTTTAACAACAGGTTAAAGCACTCGCGGGGTAGATGCCCCTTTACACCCGTAAAGTGGCTTGCTTATCAACTGAAGATTTCTTCATTTGAGTTTTCCTGCAAAAGTAACGGGTTCACAGGTTAGTGGGTTAGACTATGCGCCATGCGGGTGTAGCTCAGTTGGTAGAGTTCTAGCTTCCCAAGCTAGTTGTCGCGAGTTCGAATCTCGTCGCCCGCTCCATTTTTAGACAGCTACAGCCAATTGATTAGTTTACTTTGTCTGCCAGACGTTATAACCACACGCTGGCCACACAAGGGAAAGTTGAGAGTCTAACTGGGTGGGTTGAATCGATCTTGTCGAGGGTCTCTTTATGACTGAAATGAGAACATTGCCCATCCTTCCGGGTGATACCCCCCCAAAATACCCCTCAACGATTCATCTTCCCAGAAGTATCATCTGCTCAAACTCATGCCGGTCGTTGCTGTTGAATAAAACGGCGAAGGGAGGGTTGGATAAACCCAGAATATGTGTCGATAAATATTAACAGAACAACTCTGAACTTCTTCTTCCTGGTACGAATCAAAAGGTAAGCCCGTTGCCTCATCCCACAGAAAGTCTGTTATCGCCTGGCGAATGGCATCACGAGTCGCCTCTTTGTCACGCCATTGGGTACTGCCAAGTTAACTCGCAGACCACAAAGGAAGTGGAGTTAACTTTCGATTGTTCATATTCAAATTACTCAATTGTGGTGATACCTCCTAGAAAAGTCTAAAAATGGCGTGATTTGACAAGCCCTCTCCCATGAGAAAAGTTAACTTGGCAGTACCTTTCAAACACCAACAGCTGCCTGACAACGAATTTGCCAAGGACAAGCGCGCAGGAACTTTCAGACGAGCTTTCTTACAACCGCAGGATCAGGGGCACCAGACTGCAGGATCACGACAGCATCGTCAAACCCCGACTCACGATAACCCGCCAGTCTTTCAGCCAGTTCACCAAGATCGGTATCCCCGTTGACCTGAATCGTAGAAACAATGGCTCTTTGTCCATTTGACTGGCGATAGCGATCCAGCGCAGCAGCACACTGTTCAGGCGTTCGGTGCATGCCGGAGGCAATCCAGCCATTAAAATCCAAAGCAGCTCTTGGTACATTCTTGCCCCAGGTTCCAAAAAAGAGCGGCACCCCTTTTCTAATAGAAGGCCAGGGACTGAGCCCATGTTCGCCAACGCAGCCTGTTCTAAAGATCTCATTAATCTTATCCACCTTTTCTTCAAACAGCTTGAACCTGTCCGTAAAGGGAACATTGTGGATGATGTAATCGGATTCTGTGGATCCCGCACCGACACCTAGAACTAAACGTCCACCCGCCAATTGCTGTAAAGAAAGGGCCTTTAAGGCGATGTCTGTAGGATTGTAAAGCGGCAACTGCAGTATCGCAGTGCCAATTTCAACCTTCTCTGTCACTGCTGCTACGGCCGCAAGCGCTACGAAAGGGTCTGTTAGCATTAAACCGCGCCCCATTGCATGGGCCGCCCAGATACTGGCATAACCTTCTCCCTCATACCGCCTGGCCTGTTCAACAATATCGTTCGGGTTATCACCTTTGGTAAATGTGAGTAATGCACCTAGCCTCATTGGTCTGTTCCTAGTAGCCGTTTGCAATTGCAAACTTCAGTCGATGATAACGGCTGTCACCCAGTAGCAACTCCGTGACGCGGCCGTGCTTCATAAAGAGTCCAACGTCGTGTTCATCGGTCACACCAATGCCACCATGCATTTGAATTCCTTCCTTGCCGGATAGATCGTAGGTATCAGAAAGCCGCGCCTTGCATGCACTGGCAATCGCTGAGACACCATCAGTGCCATGGTCTATCGCTCGAAGAGCGTCGAGCACGACAGCCCTACTGAGTTCAACTTCACAGAACCAGCGCGCAGCGCGATGTTTCAATGCCTGAAAAGACCCAACCTTTGCGCCAAACTGCTCGCGCACCTTCAGGTATTCCAGAGTCATATCGAATACTGACTGAATACCACCAAGCATTTCAGCCGACAACGCAACAGCAGCCAAATCAAGAACCCTGTCCGCAACTGGCGCCGATTCAAGCGCCTGACCCAGCAGCCAGTGAGACTCAATGACCAGGGCGTCAAATGAAATATTGGCAACGGAACGACCGTCAATTAACAGGTTGTTGGAAACTTTCAACCCTTCGACACCGGCCGGGACAAGTACAAGGCTCATCCCTTTTGCATCATCATCACCTACATTTCGAGCGAGCACCACGAATTCATCAGCAACGCCGCCGTCCAAAACACATTGCTTGCTACCCGACAATCGATAACCTACAGCAGTCTTTTCAAGTGTCGTCGTTATCGGCGAATCTCCAATTCCCGTATGACGCGCGCTTTCAAGATAGGCGAAACTGCCCAGCCTCTCTCCGGCCGCTATGGCTGGCAGCCTATCTGCTTTTTGCTGCTCACTGCCCGCCAGCGATACAAGCCCGCCATACATCACAACACTCGAGAGCATCGGGGACATAACAAGATGCCGTCCCAGTTCCTCCATGATGATACCAAGCTCGGCATAGCCCAATCCCAAACCACCAAATTCTTCCTCAAACGGGACCGCAGCCCAGCCGAGGGAAACCATCTCGCGCCAGAGGTTGTGATCAAAATGTGGAGAGCCTGCGTTGGCTCGACGAGTCCGCAGCGCCCTCATGTCACGTCGGTCCTGTGCAAAGCCCGCTGCACTTTCTTTGAGGAGCAGTTGTTCTACGGTCAGCAAGAGGCTCATCGGACCTCCTGGTCGGGCAGACCGAGAACTCGCTTGGCAATAATGTTCAACTGAATCTCGGACGTCCCACCCAGAATAGTGGCTGCTTTACCATACAGCCATTGCCGTGTCATGGTCGCTTCCTGCGGGTCCAGGTCTTCACCTGCCCATACGAGGCTTTCGTGGCCGTTAAGCCGCTGGCGGAGATCTGAAGTCCGTTGGTTCAGTTCCGATAGGTAGAGTTTAAACATTGAACTCTCTGGCCCCATTCCCCTGCCAGAATTTCTGGCCTCTGTGTTCATTCGATGCAGTGTCTCGTAACAAAGCCTGTCCATCTGCACCTGTGCAATTTCGGCGCGCAGGTTATCATCTGGCAAGATTCCCTGTTCCGCACCTAACGCATCTCTTGCTACCTGTAACAGTGCTCTGCCAGTTGTCGCCACCTTCGAACGACGGTTACTCGCGGACAGCATCGTACGCTCATGAGCAAGCAACGCTTTGGCCACGGTCCAACCCAAGTTCTCATCATGGACTCGATTGGCCACGGGCACCCTGGCTTCATCGAAGAACGTTTCGCAGAATGGAGAAGCGCCACTAATCAGTTCGATCGGTCTTGTGGTGACTCCCGGTGATGCCATATCGATAAGAAGGAAACTGATTCCCTCATGCTTTGGGGCATCAATAGCAGTACGAACGAGGCAGAATATCCAATCTGACTTGTCAGCAGAGGAAGTCCAGATCTTCTGTCCATTGACGATGTATTCTTCGCCCCGCCGCACTGCACGACACTGGAGGCTTGCAAGATCAGAACCAGCACCTGGTTCACTGTATCCCTGGCACCAGCGAATCTCGCCGCTGGCAATCCTAGGCAGGTGCTCTTCCTTCTGTTCTTCAGTCGCGAACTCCAAAAGGGCCGGCGCCAGCATCGACATCCCGTAAGAGAACAACGGCGAGTAAGTGCCTATCTTCTTCATTTCCTCAGATAGAATTGTGACTTCATCATCCGTCAATCCGGCGCCGCCATAGGGCACAGGCCAGCTGGGGACTGTCCATCCAATCTCAACAAGCGCATTAATCCACCGCTCGACATCGGGATGCTCAAACACCTGCTGCCGACCACCCCAGACGATGTCCGGCAGGATATTGTCACTACCACGACAGGAAGCCGGACAGTTAACCTCCAGCCATTGCCGCACTTCGGTGCGGAATACCTCTCTGCTCACCAATGAGCCTCCTGGTTTGTCAGTGAATCTTGCGACGGCAGATTATCAGCGTGCGATTTTCTTTAGCATATCTGCCGAAGCCATCTCGATGTTCGAAAAAGAAATCTCGGTATTATGTATAACAGGTTTTACTTTACACTACATTGACCAGGATGTGAACATATTGCATTATTTGTTCATTTTATAGATTAGGAGACCATAGACAGCCATGCCAACTTCAATACCTCGACCCATCGCAACAGAAGAAATCCATACCTTTCACCGGGATGGTGCAGTACTGCTGAAGAATATGCTTGACGATAACTGGCTCCAGACGCTGGAGGTAGGTCTAGAGTATGCGAACGCAAATCCGGACGCGATGTCCGCTGGAATCGACAAGGCACTGCGCATCGATCAGTTCCCCGCGCGACGTTCACCAAAACTGAATCGTATGCTGAAAGAATCGCCGATCCCGGAAATCGTTGGTACGCTGCTTGATGCACCTGTACGGTTCTACATGGACCAGATGTTCTACAAACCGGCCGGCCTGATACCACCGACCCCCTGGCATCAGGATACCTGCTACTACAACATCGAAGGCCACCAGCTGGTCAGGGCCTGGGTCAGCGTTGATGCCGTGCCAAGAGACATCAGCATGGAAGTCGTGCGAGGCTCACATCTGTGGAACATCACCTACCGCTCCTACTCAGGCAGAAACCGCGAGGAAGATCCTGCCGGTGCAGCACAGGCTGAGAAACAGTACCAGAACGGTGAGGTGATCATCAGCGCAGAAAGTTTTGAGAACTTCAGCTACTCCAACGGTTTCATCGATGAGATGCTGCCGGAGGTGCCACCGATCAACCACATGCGTGATTCGTTCGATATCATTGGCTGGGACTATGAACCAGGAGACGTGCTGCTCTTCCATGGCAATATCCTGCATGGTGCAGTAGGCGATGTGGAGATTGATCACCCGCGACGGTCTCATGCTTCACTGTGGGCCGGACCCGATGTACATTACTATCATCGTCGGGGACAGATCCTTCCTGATCCGCAGGGACTCTACAGCCATAAACCGCAAACTGGTCAACCGCTCAGTGATTTCCCTGATGTATTCCCTATCCGCTGGGATAACCGCTAATGAACTAGAAACATTACGTAGCGCGGCTGTTATTGCAGCGTGGTTGAGCAGTTGCTTCCCTGGCTAAATTAGGTAATAGTCGCATCGAAATATGTATCACGTGATATAGTTTAAGGAAATACCATGACCCAGCCTGAAGTAGAGGTCCGCACAATGGACGCTGCGTTCGATGCACTGCTCGAAGCAGATACCAACAAGGAACATATCAGCGACGCGTTGCGACGAAACGCACCGATGGAACCAGGTCCAACGCTGGTGCCCGTTGCACGTTACACCGACCGGCGTTATCACGAACTCGAAATAGAAAAGCTCTGGAAGAAATCCTGGCTGATGGCCTGTCACGAGGATGACCTGCCGAATGTCGGTGACTGTATCCCTTACGAGGTTGCCACTCTGTCGTTCCTCATCGTTCGTGTCGCAGAAGATGAGTTCAAGGCTTACTACAACGCTTGCCTGCACAGAGGCAGAAAGCTAAGGGAAAAACCTGCAACGGGTCTCGATGAACTCCGCTGTCCATTCCATGGTTGGTCATGGCACCTTGATGGTAGCCTGAAGCAGATTCCTTGTGGATACGATTTCAATGGACTTATCCGTGAAGAGGAATCTCTGCCAGAAGTCATGGTAGGACGTTGGGGGCGATTCATTTTTATCAATGCAGACCCCTCAGCTGAATCACTTGAGTCTTTCCTCGGCGACCTGGGTTCACATTTTGAGTTGCTGCCATACGAGAAACGGTACAAGTCAGCACACGTCGCCAAGGTGATTCGTGCGAACTGGAAGGTCGTCCAGGAAGCCTTCATGGAGTCCTACCATGTACTGATGACACACCCGCAAATCCTGACAGGTGGTGCACACGACATCTGCACCAAATACGACGCCTTCGGCAACTATTCCCGAGCCATCCGCTGTGGTGCCCTCGAAGGTGATGGACTGCCTCCGTGGGATCCCCTGCCTGGTGATAAAGGGATGGAAATCGTCAGGCACCCACTCAATGGTGATGTGTATGAACACCTGGGTGACGGTGTCGTAAAGGTCACCACAAAAAGCGGGAAGACCGGCAAGTTTACTGTCGAAGCAAAGTGGATTGAAGGCGAACTGACAGATGCCAACCTGCACCTATGTAACTGGACAGGCGGCAAACAGCTGGAAAACCCTACTGGTGGACGACTGCTCAATCGGGACGTCATGCGTAAGGCCATGAAAGATGGTAAGAACGCACGTGCTGCAGGTGCGGAAATGCAGCGCCAGATGCTCGCCGACATCCTGCCTTCCGTTGCGGAAAAAATCCCTGATATAGAACTCACGTCATCAATCTTTTTCACGGTTTTCCCCAACTGGCACCCGTGGGGTTGTTTCAACCAGATCAATTACCGATTCCGTCCCAATGGTGACAACCACGAGGAATGCATCATGGAATGCATGTACTTATCCCCGATCCCGGAAAACGGCGAGTACACACCTACCTCAGAAATTCACTGGCTCGGGCCCGATGATGATTATACCGAGGCATCGGAACTCGGCGGTCTCACAAAAGTCTTTAACCAGGATCTGTGCAACCTTCCTCATGTCTATGCAGGCATGAAAGCAACAGCAAGAAAGCACATCCGGTTTGCAGACTATAATGAGCTGAAGCTGCGCCACTGGCACGAAATGTATACCCGTGTGGTCGGTGATATATCTAACCAGAATCCAATCTAATGATAACGATCCAGTCGAGGCTGGTTCACTGACAGGCTGGCTAGTCTAAAGCAACAACAATGCCGTCATCAGTTTCGATAACAGCGAATGTCTTGACCCGCAGCCGAGCGAGATCACCAATGGGTTCCCCTGTCTTCAGGTTGAACCGCACGCCGTGCAATGGGCAGGAAATGAAACCGTTTCGCACCCGACCACCCGCCAATGGAGATTCCTGGTGCGTGCAACGATTTTCAATCGCGTAATGTGTGCCACCCGAATTACACAGAAGAATGCTCCGTCCGCCAGCCTCAAGTACAGCACTGCTGCTATCCGGGATCTTTGGATGCGTAATCTCTCGCATCAGCTCTCCAGGTAATCGGCGACTCGTTGGTGAAGATGCCGAATGCGGACTTCCTGGTAATTACCAAGTGTCTGACCACGTTTGGCACAGGTTTTAAAACCCCGTGTCTGTGCCGCCATGTTATCTGTGTCCTGATCATAGACCGCGCCAAGCCGGCCCAACCCTTCCGAGAGCGTGTAGCTGTCTTCGACATCCAGCATTAGCGGCTCTGGCGGGAAGGGTGTTTCCTTCTCAGGATGTTTTGGACGCAGGAAGAACAGATCAAAGTATGAGTAGTCAGGATCATCAGGGTCCGGGCGAAACCGGTAAGCCATCGGTAGTGATAGCCCTGGAAAGATAAAAAAGTTCGGGAATAGGAAATACTCTATGGAGTCCAGTGTCTGCGCCGTTGAATAGGCCGAAAAATCCTGGTCATAGGTTTCACCTAACTGCTGTTTCACAAGACCCGCATAGTAGTCTCGGGCTGTCATGCCTGCAGGAACCACTGGACATTCGCCCTCCTCTGGACCACGCCTACCCCACAACATTTGCATCAGTTGCTGTTCGCTCGGCGCTTCTGGCATACGGGGGTTTACTGAACCTACCGTATGAATAAAGCGGTTCACGTTTTCAGGGAATACGTCGTAGGTCGTCACTGGTTCAGAAAATTCACGACCACCCGCATGTGTTTCCTTAACGTGATAAGCCTCCATGAAAGCTTCTTCTGCAGCTTTCCAGTTCACAGGCAAACGCTTGCAGACATGCGTTTCGGTGTATCGGTTCTCTAGATCGAAATCCTTAAAATGATCGGGCAAAACACCCAGAAAGTCATAGAGCGGCTCGGCATCAGGGTCAAAATTAACGAAAACAAAGCCACCCCAGGTATCAACCTGAAGTTCACGCAGACTGTGGCTATCACCTGTTACGTGCGGAAAGTCCCAGCTCTCAGGCAAGTCGACCAGTTCGCCATCGAGGGAATAGACCCAACCATGAAATGGGCACCTGAAACTTGCGCAGGAACCGTTATCACCTGGCGATTTCAAAGCGGTGCCACGGTGCATGCAAGCATTGAAATATGCCTTGATCTGCATCGTCTCGGTTCGAGTTACGACGGCTGAAAGATGGCCAATATCATAAACCTGGTAGTCACCCGGTTCTGCTATGTGCTCTTCGCGACAAGCCATCTGCCACACCTTCGGCCACAGTTTTTCGAACTCTGACTCTGCGTAATCTCGCGAGGTGTAATTTGTGTAGGGGATATCCCCATCACCCAGAAACTCGTAGGACGTCTCAAGGAAAGCCGCCGGTGGTTCAGAAGCATCCTTCACAATCGCCTGCTGGTAGGTATGACCGGGAGCACGAGCCTCTCCTAGCTTTAGTTTTTCTGACATACTACCTCCTGATAGTTTTACTACAGGGCTATGGCCGCCTGTCTTCTATGTAATCATCAATCAGCTCGTGGTAGCGTTCAACCCGGCTTTCCTGGTCTGCTAGATAAGCTCCTTCGTACCCTCTCGAGCGCATCGAATTTTGTTGCAAGGTGAAAATTTCAACGTCCTGATCGATGGTTCTACCCATGCTTTTTTCACCAGCCTCGAACACTTCATGCTCAACAACCGCATCCCGTTCAATTATCTCTGCCGTGGTCCGAACGGGCGCTGTCTCGCCTTCAGGCTGGCTTGCATACCACCAATTATCAAAAACACACTGTTCCGGATCTGTCGGGTGCGGCCTTACCCGCAGGAAGTGAAATCCGTCGGTCCAGAGGGACACCGCAAAGTTAGGGAAAAGAGTGTAGTGAAACGCGTCTGTGAATTGCTCTTCAGCAAGCTTCTCATAATGCGAGTAGCCTCTAGACGGGCCTTGCTCACGCTTCGCCTTCTGCAGCGCGCCACGTGTTTCATCACCTCGCCCTTTAAAATCATCAGGATCTAGACCCCATTCCCTAAGAATCGATGCAAGCGGCTCACCAATGGAGCCATCTTCATTTCCAGAGACGCCGGCATAACCCCCTGGCATAATCATGCGATTGTGGCCTTCGTTCGATAAATCGAAGCGAGTATTTTCAACTCGCGTATCTACCCCCGCATGCATTCGCTTGCGCTCCTCCGGCGTGCCTCTTGGCCGATGAACAGTAGGCACATGATAAGACTCATTGAAATTGTCGATAACCACTTTCCAGTTACAGGGTAAAGTCGTTGTCAGCGCCAGATAACGCTTCCACGAATCAAGTTCGTAGTTTGACCAATCGTCCCAGATTGGCCCGAGAAATGTTTTCAAATCGACACAATCCGGGTCCATGTTGACCCAGATGAAGCCGGCGAACGTCTCACAACGAAGCTCCTTGAGATTAAGTTTGCCGCAAGGGTTACCACCACGAAAATTGTCTGCATCCTGGGCAAAGACCAACTCACCATCTGGCATGAAGGTCCATGCGTGGTAACGGCAGACAAAGCGGCGCGAATGTCCTTTCTCGTCTGATACCAGCTGATTGCCACGATGCTGACAGACATTGTAAAAGGCTTTGATACTGCCGTCCTCCTGGCGAACCATGAGAATCGACTCCGGCCCCACATCTTCTTTTTGCCAGTCACCAGGGTTCGGCATTTCACTTTCTCTACCGAGTAACAGCCATACCTTCGCCCACATCCCATTGAACTCTTTCTCAAAGAATTCCTGTGATGTATACCGATAGCCTTCAAGTTTGTGGCCACGAAGCTTTTGTTCTGGCCAATCTATAATTTTTTTACCTTCAGCAGTCATGACTAATTTCTCCTAAAAGGTCGAGTTGGTTTGACCACCATCGACGACCAGGCTTTGACCGGTGACGAACGCTGCCTGTTCGCTGCAGAACATGGCAACAAATGCGCCGAAGTGATCGGCGTCACCAAATTTGTTCGCTGGAATTCTCCACTCTTCCACGAACTTCTGAACTTCTTCCTCGTAGGTTGTGCCATTCGCTTTCGCAGCCGCGTTGTAACGGTTTTCAATCGACGCTGTGTGGTGCATACCAGGTAACACGTTATTGATCATGACGTTATGTTTCGCTACGGCCTTGGCGACGGCAACACTGTAGTTCACTAGCGCGGCACGTGGTGGACCAGAAAGTATCCTCACTTCAGCAGGATATTTCGCAGCTCCGGTTCCAATGTTGACGACTCTGCCCCAGCCACGATCTACCATACCTGGCACGATCTTTTTCATCAGTTCAACGGGGCTCAGAAGCGTCACTTCAAGATTGCCAAACCAGTCTTCGCGCTCTATCGTTTTGTAGTCGCCGGTGAATGGCGGGGGTGAACAATTAGTCACCAGGATATCGGGTTCCGGACAGGCTTCTAGTATCGCCTTACGTCCCTCAGGTGTCGAATGATCTGCCACAATCGGTATAACTTTTGCACCCGTCTCGCGCGAAATATCTTCACAGGATTTAATGAGACGTTCTTCAGACCGGGCCGAGATGTAAAGCTCTGCGCCTTCCACTGCCAGTGCCAGCGATGTACCACGGCCCATTCCCGCGCTGCCGCCATTGACGATTGCTTTCTTTCCTCTGATTCCAAGATCCATGTATCACTCTAGCCAATTTCTAAAAGGAAAATATTAACAATATTTTGTATAACATGTAATACTTTTACTCATTATTAAGAAGACAAAAAGTTGTCATAGGTCTGATTTATGAAGCTTCCCCTAGTTTTCCCATTAGTACCACAAGTTCTCTTTATTCAATTGAGGTAACGACGAATGATACAAAATAACTGCCGGCAGTTTACTCTGGCCTCAAGACCGCAAGGCAAGGTTCGGATAACCGACCTCGCTTTACGAGAAACAGTAATCCCTTCACCTAAGAAGGGAGAGTTCCTTGTGCTCAACGAATACTTTTCACTCGACCCATCAATGAAAGGTCACATGGAGGACCGAAGCGACTACCGCGCACCGCTGCAAATTGGCGATGTGATGGCGGGTAGAACAGTCGGCACTATCGTCGAATCGAATCATCCGAAGTATCCAACCGGTGGCCAGGTATTTGGTTTTTTGGGTATGAGTGACTATACGGTCACGAATGGCAAAAAAATTCCGGTACACTTGTATCAGGAACCTGTCAATCCAGAAGCCGCCCTTGGCGTTCTTGGCGGAACGGGCATGACAGCCTACTTCGGTTTGACCGATATCGGTGAACCTGTAGCTGGTGACACTCTCGTTGTCAGTGGTGCCGCCGGTGCTACGGGTAATGTCGCGGGACAGATCGGGCGTATTTTGGGCTGCAGGGTTATCGGCATCGCGGGCTCACCAGAGAAGTGCCAGATGCTGGAAGACGACCTGGGTTTTGATGCAACCATTAACTACAAAACGGAGGATATTGGTGAGGCACTTGACCGGTTGTGCCCGGATGGGATCAATGTCTATTTCGACAATGTCGGCGGTAACATACTCGACGTCTGTCTCGACAGACTGGCAATACACGCTCGTGTAGTTCTGTGCGGCGGTATCTCACACTACAATCTCGAGAGCAAACCGCCAGGCCCAAGTAACTATTTCAATCTGGTCTTTCGACGATCAAAGATGCAGGGTTTTCTCCTATCCGATTACACACCCCAATTCGATGAAGCAAGGGATCAACTGAGAAGCTGGCACAGCTCAGGGCAACTCATACAGAAGAGCACCGTCATTGACGGCTTCACTTCGCTGCCCGATGCGCTCGTTAAACTCTTTGAGGGTTACAACCTCGGCAAAATGATGGTCCGTAACGATCGATTCAAAGACTAGCGCGCCCCATAAAAAAGGGCACTCATTGAGTGCCCTTAAGTTCAGGAGAACCGACTTCCCGAGAGAGGGGGAGGTATAAAAGAAGCCAGCTCCTGTAACCTGACTCTACATCTCATACCCAAGGGTAAGTCCCCAGGTACGACCGAGCGCGGGAACACCAATACCAAACGATGTTGCGAACCTGGTTCTAAACGCCATGTACTCTTCATCGCCTAGATTTTTACCAAACAGCGCTGCAGACCATTTTGAATCACTGCTGACAAACTTGATCGTTGCGTCCCACAATTTTTGATCCTGGTAGAATGAAATTGGATCAAGGTTCGTGCCGCCACCTAGTACAGTATCTATATAGGTATACGAAGTTCGGTACGTCATGCTACCGCCATCAAAAGCGGGATGCGTATATGTCAGTGCTGCAAAATAGCTGTAATCCGGTGTCTGATTCCACGGGTTACTACCGTCGTCAACGTTGTCGCCGTTGAAGTCGACGGGTGAGTTGTACTTCGTATCAATCTCACCGTAGTTGAACTCCAGCACCAAATTATCACCGTCTATGACACCGTCCTCCATGAGAGAGGCTACAATTTCAATGTCGAAACCATCGGTCTCCGCATCTTTCACATTGGTGAACCGCTGTGTCAGAGACACTGAACCATCAGCAAGAACTTCTGTGAGAAACACTGATCGCTGCAGATCTTCGAAGTCATTCTGCCAGTAGGTTAAATTCGCTCGTAACCGGCCGTCAAAAAACGTTCCCTTCAAACCAATTTCAGTCGATTCGACTTGCTCTTCATCATAAAAACCGGGTCGTTGTCGAAGCAGTTCGCCGACATCCGAACGATAGGTCCAGCCACCACCACGATAGGCAGTACTCCAACTAACATAGGTCATTACGTCATCGTTTATTTGATACTGAAGACCTAGTTTCGGATCAAAATTGTTCCAACTCTCTTTGTCATCGATTTGGTGACCGAGTGGGCAAGCAATGGAATCGTAGTTGTCTTCCCAAGCACCTGCTCCTGTGCAGTTACCGCTATTGACCATACCAACTCGAGTCGCCTTGTCCTCTTGACCGTATCGTGCACCCAGCGTACCGCTTAACTTGTCAGTAAAGTTGTAGTGAGTTTCGAAGAAAATTGCCCATTGCTCGTGGTCTGTGAGCCCCTGACCCGGCCAACCAGCACCAATTGGATCACCAGGGTTCACACAACAGGCAACGCGAGATCCTTGATACCGCTGTTCACCGTAACGGACATCCTGTTCGAAGTAGAAGAGCCCAACCGTATAATCAAACTTTTCAGAAAAGTTAGACGCATAACGTAACTCTTGACTGAATTGATCCTGGTCAGTGTGCAGCACAGTAGAAAAGATGAATGCGGGGGTTGTACCGTCGAAATCCTGGCCCGCTGCCTGGTCCATATCAGCGTAGCCTGTAATAGACGTCACCGTGCCATGACCGAGATCCCAAACAGCTTCCAACGTAAATCGATTACGTTCGAAGTCCGCCCAAGCTGGGCTGGGTTGGGGATTGTCGTACCAGGTTGAGTGATAGTTTGATCTCACACCGCCTGGAATCAACCCACCCTCGGAGCCGTCAGCATTCGCCGGACCTGTTGGAATGACGGGAGGAGGATGGCCTGTGTTTTCATAATACTCATAAAGAAATGTGAGTTGGAGCTCATCGGTAACATCCCAGACCAACGTTGGCCTGACTATCATAGAATCGATCTTACCGAAGTCGTTACCGCTGACGTAGTCTTTAACAAATCCGTCGCGGTCTCGTCGCAACACGGTCAATTTACCCGCTAACCCGTCGCCAAGAGATCCCTGGATGCTGGCAGAAAGGTCTGCTCTGTCGTGACTGCCGAATGTGCCTTGCACTTTAAATCCAAACTCTCCGTTGGGACGAGCGGTGCGAGTATTCACCACACCACCCGAAACATTTTTTCCGAACAGCGTTCCCTGCGGCCCACGCAAAATCTCGACAGTCTCGAGATCAAAGACATCCAGCACGCCTGTGCCTGCCTGCGCCATGGGGACGCCATCAATCACGACACCAACAGCAGGGTCGAAACTAGGCACTGACGGACTTACACCCGCGCCCCTAATATAAAAACTGCCGTAGCCAAGGGAGTTTCCTTGTTCGACGAGTCGTACATTGGGTATTGAGGCACCGAGGTCCCGAATGTCCACTGCGTTGATAAGCTCAATCTTCTCTGCGTTATAGATGGTGGCCGAGATCGGCGTGTCCTGAAGAGATTCACTACCCGCCTTTTTTCTTGCAGTCACGACAACTTCTTCCAACAATGCGCTGGTTTCCGCTGCCATAACCGTTGGGGTAAAAGAACCTGAAACCAGGGCAGCAAGCCCCAGCGTCTTGAAAATGGTTTTTACTTTCATATTTTTCCGCCCTTAGATGCATTCTTTTGTGAGCGGGTCGAGCGTCAAGCACGCGCTATCACCTCTCTCCCTCAATAATATATATAACGTGTTTTCTTTATAAAAAGCAAACAGATTTTTAAATCTGTTCATATTCGTATTATTCCCTTGTTTTACAATGCCTTAGGAAGGAGTATAGACTCACTAAAATAACCACGGAGTGTAATAGTTAAGATAATGCTGCCGAAAAAACCTGCAAACAAGCCGCTTTCTCGAAAGACACTCTTTTTTTACGGCCTAGCCGACATGCCTATCCAAATGGCCGGCATACCTGTGGCAGCCTTCATTCCAAACTACTACGGGCAGGATCTTGGCCTTAGCCTTACCGCTGTCGGAACCATCTGGCTCCTGACTCGCTTGTTTGACGCTGTGAGTGACCCATTAATAGGCTGGTTGAGTGATCGTACCAACACGCGCTGGGGACGAAGACGCGTTTGGATGGTGGCGGCTGTGCCCATCATGATGCTTGCCGTATACAAATTGTTTATGCCCGTGGCACCCGTGACGGAACTCTACTTACTTGGCTGGCTGGTAGCACTGTGGACCGGCTGGACAATGTTGTTTATCCCCTACTACGCTTGGGCGGCCGAGCTTTCTTCTGACTATAACGAACGTACAAGAATTACAGGTTGGCGCGCCTGGCTTGGCATGGCAGCCAATGTTGTTAGCAAGGTAGTGCCCGTGGTTGCCATTTTCTTTTTCGGCTTTGGCGGTACAGAAGAAACCCTGCTGCTAATCGGCATCATGACCTTGATCCTTCTGCCGCTATCAGTCGGCCTAACTGTCTGGAATGTTCCAGAAGGGCGCGACTACAAACCGACGGCCATTCCCCTGCTGCCCGGGTTACGATTGATGATGAAGAACGGGCCCTTCAAGCGACTCGTCCTCGCGTTTTTCGTTAATCAGTTAGGGGCGGCGATATCGACAGCGCTTGTTGTTTTTTATATTCGAAATGTTCTTGGTGAAGCCCAAAGCAGCATAGTGATGCTGCTCGTTTATTACGGCTTCAACCTGATGGGTATTCCGTTCTGGATATGGTTCTCATCAAAAGTCGGTAAACATCGGGCATGGTGCCTAGGACTTGCGTTGTTTTCCTGCTTCCAGTTGTGCTACCTGGCGTTGGGTGCAGGTGACTTTTACTACATGCTACCCATCACCGCCTGCACCGGGTTTCTGGGAGGCTCATTCTGGGTCATCCCCAATTCCATGAAAGCCGATGTTATTGATGTGGACCGTCTTGAAACCGGCGAAGATCGTGCAGCCTGGTACTTCGCGGTCTGGTCATTTACAACGAAACTGGCCTTGTCGATTGGTCCGTGGCTTGCGCTGACACTGCTGGCATTTGTGGGTTTCGAACCGGGATCTGCACAGAGTACTGCGGAGGGACTCACCGGATTAAAGCTGCTATTTGTCCTTGGGCCCACAACAGGTTTCGTCTTGGCTGCCATCATTACCTGGAACTATCCGCTAGACGAGAAAGAACACGCGACGCTACGCGCGAAGCTTGAGGAAGCTGGCCGCTAGTTGGTGTCGAGTTTTATTAATACCTTCTTCATGGCTTTCATCATCTTCAACACTTGCTGGTTGGTGTAACCCGTTGTCAGAGAAGATAGAACCAGAGAGACATTGTATTTGCTGAAATCTGCAGGTTTTACCTTCGCCGCACCGTACCAGGTTGGGTAGAGCGGATGTACATTACGATAGATCACATGAGTCAGCAGGCCGATATCTACAAGCTTCTCGAAATCACCGTCATCCTGAATCTGCTGGAGTGCACTTCGGTATGTGTTAAGTCTAATGGCTAAAAATGGATCAATAGACTGCGCTGCGGTAAGCGGCGTTAGTGCTTGAGCATAAGCCTGATTTTTCCTTGCCGATGCGGCAACCGAATCAATGATGTAAAAGAGCTTATCGATGCCCTTCTTCATCTTGTGATCATTGATTGCCTGATAGGTATGCCTGAATCGCTCTTCTACCGCAATGTGTAAAAGGTTCTCTTTATTCCCAAACTGGTGGTAGAGCGTTTTAGGTGTGACGTTCGCCTTTTCAGCCAGCTCCCGCATCGTCACACCCTCATACCCATGGCGAGTGATGAGATCGCGAGCGGTTGCAAGAATTTTCTCGCGGCGTCGATACTGTCTTTCTGTCAGGGCGCGCATGGACTCTCCGATTAACAGGCGTCTACATTGTAGTCAGCATTTTGCCGGTTACCAGCACAAAGACGAATCAATATTTGTAGAACGTGTGTTACTTTGTGTGCGGTCAGCGTTATGATGCGCTCAATGTAAGCAGGAGAAAGAAATGCACGAATCCCAGATTGATATCACAACGCCAGATGGCGTGATGGATTGCTTTGTCTGTCACCCAGACAATGGGCCCGTTCCTGCGGTGATCCTGTACATGGATGTTCCGGGTATTCGGGAAGAACTAAGGGATATGTCCCGATACATTGCAGATCAGGGGTATGCGGTTTTTCTCCCGGACCTCTATTACAGAGACGGCAAAGTCAGATTTGATCTATCAAAAGGGAAAGAAGAGCTCGAACGCATGTTCGCTATTGGCTCAAGACTGTCTGTAGATATGGTCATGCGTGATACACGCGGCATCATTGACTACTGTCACAACCACGACAAAATCACTGATAAAATTGGTTGCGTCGGTTACTGCATGAGCGGCCAGTTTGTTGTAGCTGCGGCAGGAACCTTCCCGGACGATATCAAGGCGTCAGCCAGTCTTTACGGCACACGGATCGTCACAGACAAGCCGGACTCACCTCACCTGATGGCGGACAAGATGACCGCCGAGCTCTACCTTGGCTTTTCCGAACACGACCCTTTTGTCGAAGATTTCGTGGTGCCAGACTTACAAAAGTCACTGGATGCTAACAACGTCACCTATTTGCTTGAAACGTTTCCAGGCACAGAGCATGGTTTTTGCTTCCGAGAAAGACCTGCTTACAACGAAGAAGCAGCAACCAAGGTTTGGGATCGATTGTTTGACCTATATGACCGAACATTAAGGTAGGACACGTGCTAGTTGAACCGCGATTCTCGACCATCTACGAGGTCAGATATTTCGAGCTCAATAAGTAACCATTCTTCTTGGGGGGCTAACCAGCTATGAAACCTAGATGAGAAAACTCGAAAACAAAACTGCGCTCGTGACCGGCGGTAGCCGCGGCATTGGCAAGGCGTGGGAAAGTCCCAATCAGGCCATTTACAACACGACCAAGCATGCCGTGGTTGGCATGAGCAAATGTGTTGCCTTGGAAACCGCGGCGCGCGGTGTACAAGTCAACACAATCTGCCCAGGCATGGTTGATACTGACATGTTCCAAGACTTCGAACCCCACGCGAAACAGGCCGGCATTAGCCTTGATGAGCTAAAGGCCGTTGCTATCACCAGAATTCCCCAGGGGCGATTTCTGCAACCCGAAGAGGTGGCCGACCTCGCCGTCTATCTTGCCAGTTCAGCATCAGACGGCATGACCGGACAGACAATCACTCTGTCTGGCGGCATGCGCATGGCCTAAACATTGATCCGGACTGAGAAAACTTGATGCCAATTGAATTGATTCTAATACTGGGCCTGCTGGTCATTTTCATATTACCGATGCTCACTGACCTTAACGTTGGCATCGTCGCCTTTGTTGTCGCGATGTGCCTCGGCAATCTTGTTCTGGATCTGAGCACAAAAGAGATCCTGCAGGGATTTCCCACTCAAATGTTCGTTCTGATTGTGGGCGTGACACTTTTGCTAGCGATTGCAGAACAAAATGGCACCATAGACTGGGTTGTCACTTCGCTGCTTTCCTTGGCGAAGGGCAAACTGTTCTATCTACCCATACTCCTTTTTATCACCGCCTTTATAACCAGTTCACTCGGTCCAGGTGCCGCGCCTGTATTGTTTGTCATCGGGGCTGGGCTAATCGGCAAGTTTGGATTGAACCCGCTACTCATTGCGGCGATGGTGATACACGGTACCCAGTCTGGTGCCTACTCCCCTATCGCGCCCTACGGTATCGTTATTCAGCAACTGGCCGCGGACCAGGCCATCAGCTATGAACCCTGGCCAATGTATTTCGCCGTTGTTGGATTCCATATTGTTCTGGCGGCTGCCGCGTTCACCCTTCTCGGCGGACGAGCGCTGCGAGGAAAAGTCTTCAATGATGGCGTTGCCACGGAAATGCCGCAAGACAGTTCGCCGAACATTCGCATCGTAACGCTGCTGGGTTTCGCTGCACTATTATTGGCGGTGGTGGGTTTTGGCATCCATTTGGGATTCGCCACAATGATCATTTCGTTTTTTCTGTTGCTAGCCAGCCCACGGCGCATCAGGAACGAAGCGGTCAGCAGAGTCGCCTGGCCTATCGTCCTGGTGATTACTGGCGTGCTCACCTACGTCAGCATGATTCAGGAAGCTGGCGCAATCAGCTGGCTTGCCGGGCAAACAGATGTACTGGGATCAGCTAGCCTGGTCGGTTTGCTGTTGTGCTATCTGGTGTCAGTGATTACCGGCGTTGCCTCGACCATCGGCACCATCGGCATGTTGGTGCCGCTCTCCGCACCCCTTATCGTCTCGGGTGATCTTGACGGAACAGGTCTCTTAACGGCAATGGCGATATCCGCCGCCATCAGCGACATATCACCGTTTTCAACCTGGGGAGCTCTTTTTCTTGCCAGTGTGGCATCCGTCACGGATCGCGATAGCGTACTAAAAAAGCAGTTGATATATACCGGGGTTCTGGTCATCACAATGCCATTTGTTGCTTGGCTGCTTTTTGTTGTGGTGGGTCTTCTTCCTGTTTCCAATCCTATGCCAGGATAGCGCGCAATAGAAAATTCGAAATCAACTCTCGGCGTTTTTGTTTCGTGTACCCACCAGGATGGCGGACGACTGAGAAAGCATGGACCTGTATTCTCGTCCACTCGACCACTTGCGTTCGGTCTACGTCAGCTCTTAACTTACCTTGCTGAAAGAGCGCCGACAGGGGTTCGTCTATCAGATTCTGGATTCGCGCATCCAGCGCACTCCGACCTAAATGCAACGCCGTTTCTTCTGTCTTGGTTCTTGGGCCAGAAACAAGGGATCCAATCCACGAGCTATTAGGAATATTTTCTGCGATACCGATGACCGTTTCCAGCAGCCGGTCTTCAGCAGCATCGCAGCGAGTCAGCTTGGTCGCTAGTTTTTCTTCAAATCGATCAAACTCTCTAACAAAAGCAGCCTTAAGAACGTCATCAATTCGCGGATAGTGCTTGTACAAAGATGTACGGGAAACGCCCGCTTCTGCCGCGACATCAAGCATGGTAGTGCGCGCTACGCCCTTTTTTTCAAAGCAAACTTCAGCAGCGTCAATTAGTTTTTCTTTCAGGTTGGAATGCTCAGGCAGATCCATGTCGGAGGAGTTTACCGGGCGTTTTACCGGTGCACTCACCATTGATGAACGTCATTTCACCATTAACGAGCGTATAGCGCCACCCCTTGGCCCGCCTATCAAGGTGCCAGGCTCCACCAGGCCAGTCTGCTACTCTGGTCGAATCAAGCAGTTCCAACTCGTCAAGATCGTAGATTACGATATCGGCCGGCATGCCTTCAGCCAGATAACCGCGATCTTTTATTCCAGCCGCCTGCGCACTGTAGGCGGACAAGCGCCAATGGGCATCTTCAAGACTCATGATGCCTTTATCCCTGACCCACTCTGAGAGAAACTCCGTTGGGTAGGTGCCAGTTGTCAGGAACTTGGTATGCGCCCCACCGTCCGACAAACCAGGGACCGCGTAATCACAGTTCGCCACTTCGCTCATGACCTTGGTGTCTATTTCTCTGGGTATACTTTGCCACCCGTTTTCGAGATTGCAGGCAATTGAAAAATCTATGAAAACATCAATAGGATGCTCGCCAAGCTCCTTCGCAATTTCCCTAACCTTGTAGCCTTCCCATTTCTTCAGCTCCGGCGCATCGTCGGTGACATAAGCCAACAGCAGATCATCTATTGATACGCCTAGACGAACCTCCTGTTCCTCAGTTCCTCCACCGGCTAGCGGCGCCTTTCCATCATCCCATTCCTGAAGGATGGCTTTTCGGCGAACCGGGTCACGCATTTTCGCAATACGTTCGCTCTTAGTGCCAAGTGTTAGATCACGCCACAAAAGTGATGAATCAAAAAGATTCCAGTCTTCGAGTGTGAATTGGTAATCAATGGCGCAGGTCACAGCCTGCGCGATGATTCTGTTTCCGTTTTCGTTTTGCTCTTTCAACCAGTCGATGATCACGTGATGTGCCTCGGCCGGCGCACCATGCTGGTCATTTCTTGGCGCGAGAGTGTTGAATATTACGGGTCGGCCTGATTCTTCTGCCAGGAACTGTGCTGTTTTTGGCGGGCCAATCATCTGGATAACTCCCCGGCCCATTTCACCCAATGATCTCGCAAAGAACGAGAGGTCTTCATTTCCCATGCGATCAGTAATCATGGGAGTACCATCAAAGTCTCGTTGAATCGTCCCTTCACCCGCCAATTGTGCAGACCAGCCACAGGCACCTACATCCATAGCCTCTTTTAAAAGCCGAAGTGCCTCATCTTTTTCTGTGTCTGTCAGCGAGCGACTCTTGGCATCTTCTACCGAACCCATCACCCAACTCATCAACGGGTTCAACCCAACATATGACAACATGTTGATGCCCTTGGGTGTTCTGTCGATACTGTCCAGAAATTCCGGGAACGTTTCCCAGTCCCAGGGCATGCCTTCCTGCATGCATTCCAAAGGCACGGCTTCGTTACGCGCCATCGAGAGCATGGCACGATCCCGGGATGCCGGCCTCACTGGAGCGAATCCAAAGCCGCAATTACCTATCACAACACTGGTCACGCCGTGCACACCGGAAATCGCACACCAGGGATCCCAGAACACCTGACTATCGTAGTGCGTGTGCAGATCTACAACACCAGGGGCGACCATCAGACCACTTGCATCAACTGACTCGATTCCTTCTTTCTCGGATATCCGCCCAATCGTGGCGATACGACCATCCTTGATACCAATATCAGATTTATATCTAGGACTTCTACGCCCATCAAAAATCGTGCCGTTCTTAATTACTAGATCATAGGTACTCATTGGCAACTCTTAGCGAAATGAACAGATTCAATAATATGTCCATTTCGTGGTCGACGCAAGTCAGCGGCAGATGTCGACGGGAACGATTACATGAGTGCTGGGTAATGTCTTATCAGATAGTTTTTAGAAAAGGATAGTCCGCTCAACAGAAGGAAAATTTGCGGCGAGTGTTTCGATGACCCAGACTTCAAGAATGAATTCCAGGGTCAGGCAGAAGAGACCCTAAACCTCAAATTGAAAGCACTTACCCTTCTTCACTACACGCCCAGCAGAAGGTGATGCGAAGTGAGTGCCAAACACCAACAACCCTTCGTCTGCGTAACATTCGAGTTGCTCTACTCGTGTCTTCTGGGCAAGTGGCGTATCCCAGTCCGCCGAGCACTCCCAGTACGGCTCTTCCATCTGACAGGGATGATGCAGGAAATCGCCCGTGATGATTGCGCGCTCACCATTAGATTGAATATCGACACTCACATGACCGGGCGTGTGACCGGGTGTCGGCACCAGAGAAATACCGTTACAGATTTTTTCGTCCACATCCACAAAGCGAACTAGACCCGCGTCTATGATCGGTTGAATTGAATCGACAACAAACTCTTCATACATCGGATTCTCGCGCTGCGCCTCCGTGTATTCCCACTCGACTTTGCCAAAGAGGTACTCGGCATTAGGGAATGTCGGTACCCACTGGCCATTTTCAAGTCGTGTGTTCCAACCAACATGGTCCGTGTGCAAATGCGTACACAGAACGGTGTCGATAGATTCAATCGAATAACCCGCACCAGCCAGATCTTCGAGAAATTTCGTTTGAAGATGCGCCCAGCTACCAATGGCGCGCTCCTTGTCATTACCCAGGCAAGTATCCACGACAATCGTCCGATCAGGTGTCTCAAGCACAAGCGCGTGAATACTAATTCGGCAGTTTCCCTCAGCATCCGCAAAATGCGGTTGCAACCAGGGCATCGCAAGAATGTTTTCCTTGGTTGCATCGGGCAACAGGAACATCGGCCCGACTGTTTCACCTTCGACGATGCGAGTTATTTTCACATCTCCTATCTGCCACTGGTTAGCTGTCATTGCATTTCTCCTCGGCTGTTATCGGGACAAGATGGTAACGCCGCTGATTCCTGGCGCACCGTAGACGTGTGTGTAAGCGACTTTGGGATCATTCGGCACCTGACGCTTGCCAGCATCACCACGGAGCTGTAGGACGTTTTCATAAACCTGGCGTAAACCGGATGCACCGATGGGTTCACCATTAGCAAGACATCCGCCGTCCGTGTTCACTGGAAACCTGCCACTAATTTCAGTATCACCGCGGGCCAGCATCTCTTCCTGTTCACCGTGTTCACAAAAACCGTTCTCCGCCATGTGCATAATTTCTGCGCCAGTCTCTGTATCCTGCAGTTGGGCCAGATCAACATCATCGGGGCCGATTCCCGCCATCTCAAAGGCTGCTTTCGAAGCGTCTATTGATGGGCCATCCCCTTCTTCAAGGGAAAGAGACGGTGCCGTAACCTCAAAGCTCCCAAACCTTCTGGACCGAACCACAGCCGACTTTAGAAAAATAGGTGTCTTGGTATAGCGATGCGCGATATCGCCGCGACACAAAACCAAAGCAACACCGCCTTCACCCGGATTACAGAACATATATTGCGTCAGAGGATGGGATAGCATCGGTGATTGTAAAATTTCATCTTCAGAAAGCGGTTTCCTGCGCCAAGCCATAGGATTTTTAGCACCGTTGCGAAACGCCTTTGCCGCCACCTTCGCAAGTGCATCCGAGGTAATGCCGTAACGTTGCATGTAGCGGTTAATCTTCATCGCAAAAAATTGAGTGGTCAGCGCGAGACCGCTACCACCGTACCAGTTTCTTCCCTCTCCACCTGGGCCCGCTGGGCTAAATGCGCCCTTTGGATGTTTGTCAAAACCAATCGCGATTCCAATGTCGTAGATACCACTTTGAATCGTGTTGTAGGCCGAAAAAAGCGCAGAACCGCCCGTTGCACAACCATTAGTGACATTGATGAACTGCAGTCCTGTTAAGCCGAGCATGGACACCATGCGGTCGGGGTCGCCGGCCGCCCTGCTGCCACCGAAGGCAAACTGGATGTCTTTCCACTCGACACCCGCGTTTGCACAAGCCTGGCGTACCGCAATAGCGCCCTGCTCCATACCGCTGATTCCTTCATGCCGCCCAAAGGGATGCATCCCTATGCCGACAATCGCTACATCTACCATATTTGCCTCACACTGCTAGCTTCACATGTATCACATGTTATAGTTATTGACCCTCTTTCAGCAAGCCACGCGGAACAAAAACATGAGCGAGAACGACATGCAGTCTTTCAACACGAAAATAATAGAAGAATTCCGCGCCAATGACGGAAAGGTCGCCATGTTTGCCGACTACCCCATGGTCATATTACATACCATCGGCGCCAAGTCCGGCAATCCATTGCTTGTGCCACTGGTATTGACGATTAATGACGCCGGTGAGTGGCTGCTATTCGGATCATTCGCGGGGTCACCTAAAAACCCAGCGTGGGTATACAACCTTCGAGCGCACCCTGAGATTGATATCGAATACGGTACCGAAACACTCAATGTGAATATTATTGAGTTATCGGATGCAGAAGCAAAACAGAAGGTCGACGTTCAGGCGAATATTTCCGATGTGTTTGCAGGTTACATCAAATCTGCAGCACCCAGAAACATCCCTGTCTTCAAAATCGAACGTAACTAGGCCGTCATACCCGCGTCAATTGTGAACTCAGCCCCCGTCACGTAGTTCGCTTCATCCGAAGCAAGGTAGAGAACCGTCGCGGCAATATCGTCCGGCTCTCCTGCACGGCCTAACGGCACCCGAGAAGTGGGAATTCGACTTCCGATTGAGTCGCCACCGATCGCCTCTGCCTGCATATTAGTCCAAATAACCCCAGGGAAGATGGTGTTACAACGAATATTATCGGGTGCACCGTCCATCGTGATCGCGCGACTCATCGCGCGTACACCACCCTTGGCCGCGGCATAAGCTCCACAGCGCGACATGCCTTTAAGCGCTGCAACCGAGGAAAGGTTGATTAATACACCTCCGTCTCCTTGAAGACGAAATTGTTTCATTGCATACCGACATCCCAGAAATACACTGGTGAGATTGACGGTCACCTGTCGATTAAAGTCATCAAGCGTCAACTCAGGAAAAGGCTTAAGAATCGCAATGCCCGCATTGTTAACGAGCACGTCTACTCGTCCAAACGCCACGACCGTTTCACTGACCACTTCCTCCCAACGATGCTCATCAGTGACGTCCTGATGAAGCGCCAACGCAGTGCCACCATTAGAAACAATGTCTTGTGCACACTGCTCTGCCCCTTCAAGATCCAGATCCGTCACAACGACCTTGGCGCCTTCACGCGCAAGCATTCTAGCCGTCGCATTACCTAACCCTGGATTCGATGCCCCGCCGGTAACGATAACGATCTTATCTTCAACGCGTCCTGTCATACACTCAGCCTCTGTTTGTTGTATATCGCACAAGTTGTGCCTTTTAATTTAACGCAGAAAGTAATAAACGACTGCCTTTCGTTTTATATCACGTGTTATACTTATTGTTCAAAATTTTAACCTGAAACGACTAACTAAATGAGCAAACTGGAATCTTTTCGTGAAAGTACCCGCACTTGGTTAGAAGAAAATTGCCCACCGGGCGCCAGAGGTGCCGGCTACGTACCCATCGGAAGCAAGTCAATCGAACTTGAGCCAGATACACAAATCTGGCTCGAAAATATGATTACAAAGGGCTGGACGGTTCCTTCCTGGCCTACAAAATACGGCGGCGCTGACCTGGACCGTGATCAGTACAAAATTCTTATCGACGAAATGAAGCGCATCAATGCCCGCCCACCTTTAACAGGCAGATGCGTAAACTATATTGGTCCAACCATTCTTGAATTCGGTACAGACGAACAGAAAGCTAGATGGCTGCCTGTCTGCGCCAGAGGTGAAGGCGCCTGGGCAATGGGATACTCAGAGCCAGGCGCGGGTTCTGATCTTGCCAGTCTTTCAACCCGAGCGATTAAACAGGGAGATCACTATCTCATCAATGGGCGTAAAACCTGGACGTCAGATGCCACCTACTGCGACTACATTTTTGTACTCGTACGAACTTCTCCTGAGAAACCCAAACATGAAGGCATCAGCTTGATCCTAGTAGACATGCATCAGGCCGGCGTGACTGTTCATCCAATACCCCTGCTTTCAGGTGCATCACCTTTTTGTGAAACTGTTTTCGAGGACGCGATAGCGCCCGCCAACGACATTATTGGCGGCATTGATCGAGGATGGACAGTTGGGAAGCGGCTTCTACAGTTCGAACGTTCAACCCATGCCGGTATCAATACATCTGGATCACAGGGAGGACGAACAGAAGAAAACAAGCTGCCAGAACTCGTTATGCAATATGTTGAGATGACCGACAACAAAATAGCTGACGGCGCATTACGTGCTCGTCTTGCAGTCAACGATATGAACACACGAGCACAGCAGATCACTCAACGAAGAGCCATCGAAGAAACGCAGAGCAGCGCGCCGGGATTCAGCTCCTCTGTTGTAAAGCTAACCAACGCCCTGAACATTCAGGAAGCGGACGAGATATTAATGCAATCAATGGGAAGCCAGGGTTTTCGTTGGGACACAGAAAGTGGATCGACAGAGACAGAAATCGCAGCGTTAAAAAAATGGCTGTATCAAAAGTCGCTCACCATCGCTGGTGGTACCAAGGAAGTTCAGTTGAACATAATCGCTAAGCGCGTGCTTGGGCTACCTGATTGAGATCGAAGCTGCGCTGATGGTGTTTGCGCGAGTAACCACGACACCTAACACGAAGTTGAAGTCACTCCCTTCGGTCGTTCGGACGTCGCAACCTATTTCTAGTGAACGTCCATTTAGGGTGGCGGATTAGGTGAACAAGAATCGATAGATTTTTGTCTGCTTCGGCGCAGAAAGCAGTGCTAATCCTTCCAGAAATCTTTAAACCTGGCAGGCGATAGTTCCGTATACCGCACAGTATGCTGGATGTTCTTGTGACCCATATAGTGTTGTATCGCTCTCGTATCCTGGCCGTCGTTTGCCAATTTGTAACCAGCGGAATGACGAAGCATATGCGGATGAATTGGAAATCCGATCTTTGCATTCTCACCCGCCCTTCTAACCATCTTCCTCACATTTGAGTCAGTCATCGGTCCACCACGTTCGGTGATGAAGATGTATTCGGTATCGGGGTATTCTCGCTTCACCTTCCTCAACGCTCTGAGTTCCGGTCCCCGAAGTGGATGTACAGAATCGATGCCGTTCTTGAGCCGTGAGACGTGCAATAGACCCTTTTTCAGATCTACCATATCCCAGCGTAAGGTGACCAGCTCAGACACTCTCAGCGCGTGCCTGTAAGCGATGAGGATGAGAGTCTTGTCTCGATGGCCGTATCTGCCAGTTCCCTTGGCTGCGTTCATGAGCCGTTCTACTTCATCTGGGATGAGATACTCTCTGGTTCGTAGTTCCTTGTAGGGTTTCCGTTTAACTTTCCCGTTTTCGATGGTTGGTGAGGCCTTGGCCATGGGTCTATATCCCGCATTTTATGTTACCTATGTATTATATACTTTCCTTTTATTAATTGGTAACGGGAAAGTTCTAGAACTATTCAGCATCAACTATTCTTAGTCGAAGTCATTCAATCAGATTAATTGATCCCACCTAAATGTCCCGGCTGTCATCAGCTCCGTCACCACATAGACAAGAGCGTCAACTCGGTCAGGTGAATACCCGGCTGTTGCTTTATCGAAGTCAGTGGTGAAATCACACATCTGATCTTCCAGCTCGCCAAACATTCCAACATGATGGATCCGCCCCTGCTCATACAACGCTGCAATGGGTTCAGCCCGAAGCACCTTACCGCGGAAAGCACGGACCTGTTTGAACGGTATCGACGTGTCAACGGTACGGATAGTGTGCTCCACCATGTCACCACCTTGGTTGGTTTCAGCAAGCAGCTTGTCAGCATTCCAGCGCCTAAATCCGTTGATTGCACAAGTTGCCCATTCTGACGGACTACCGCGCATCGATAGATCTGCCAGGATGTAACAAATGGCCGTCTTTGCCAGCTGCCTTCCCGCCGAAGATGATGCCGTGCTCGTCGCTCCCTTCGTTGTTACTGATAGCAGGATCAATAGCCCCCACAATTCGAACCAATTCCGGATGCTGTTTCACACGAAGATCCTCTAACATGACGCTATTCCAAAGAGCCCCCGGCCTGTCATCCAGAAGCTCTGCGTCGAGTTCCTGGCGACCGAGACGGGTTCCCTCATACCTCCGTATTATCTTGTCGAAAAATCTTTCTGCCAGGTTCTGTCTATTCTCGTAAGTCGTGCCTTTGACAATGACGGTTCCTTCTTCAGCAACAAGACTCTTGACCAGTTTGTTCGGTTTCGGCGTGGTCGTAACAATCGCGCGCGGGTCTGTTCCGAGTCGAAGCCCGAGCATCAGATTGTCCCAAGCCTCGTCATATCTCCATGCGGCTAACTCATCTGCCCAGGCACAATCGTGTGACGGTCCCCGGAGCCGTTTAGGCTCATCTGCTGAATAGGTAGTTGCAAGTGCGCCATTAGGCCAGGTGAGCCTGCGCTTACTAGGCTCGTATTTCGGTCGATTCCATGGCGGACAGATTTCTAGAAGACCAGATTCACCCTCTACCATGACATCACGAGTATCAGCTGCCGTAGCTGCAACCAATGCAACGCGCCTCTTGCCGCAGTTCTCAACCTGATCTCTGACCCATTCTGCTCCGGTCCGAGTTTTTCCAAAGCCACGCCCAGCAAGTAACAACCACGTCGTCCAATCACCTAGGGGAGCAATCTGCTTTGATCTAGCCCACCAACTCCAACGGTATTCAAGGTTCGCTGCTTCCGCGTCCGTCAAGTTCGATAGGAACTGGTTTCTTTTTTTCACCGGTAGCGAGTCGAACCAGCTTTGCGTTAAGCGAGGCTGCAGCTCCACTGATGTTGAGGGACTCACCATCTGCCCCGGTGAATGCGTTTTTGATTGGGGCATGATCTCCCTCCATCCTATTTAACTCAGAAATTGCGGCAACAGTACCTGCCAGGTTGTGTGCAATCATGTTTCCATGCGCGTCCTTTTTATCCTTCAAGCCTTTTTCGGCTGCCGCTAATAGCATTTGTTTTTTACGAGAAATGCTCAGGCTGAATCCCTCCTCGTTCCTGCCCTGGTAGTAATCCACCCATGGGGTAATGATGGGGTTTTCAAACAACCGCGACGCCTCTCGCTGTACCGATGATTGCGACATCTCGCTCGTCGAATAGGCGTGTCTGTACGCGTCTGCCTTGTTACCGTGCAGGAAAAAGTGTTTAACCGCCTTGTCTTGCTTAATCGTTAATCGCGGTAGGGCTTTTTGGTTCACTAACTCACTCCTATCGTTCCAGGTTATCCGTCACCAGCGTGGATCTTTGAACTGTCTGCTACGCTTCGGCGAACACGGTGATGCCTGCTTTGCCCCCAGGGGGGCAAGAGTCAATGCTTCTACCCCCCTTTAGGGGTGGATTTCGTTCCGGCTCTACCCACTTAACGGGGGATGGGCATTCCTAAACACGATTGATTATTCCATTCCAGCCGCAGTGAGTTAACACCCTTAGTCTGTAGTTTTCAAAGTTTCTAAATCCAAAAGCCCGTCGACTCATCATTTCCATCTTTGTATGGAACCCATCCGTGATGCCATTGCGCTTACTAAAGCGCCACATATCGTCCATAGCGTCTGTGTCGCCAGGCTATCTCAAAAGGCTCAAGCCACATGCCTGGATTGCTCCACTCTACCGCCGCGATGTTCAGCACTGTCAGGTTCCACGCAGTGACTCTCCTCCAACAAACCGCGCTCAGAAGCCCAAAATACGCCAGACAGATTAGCCAGCCTTGTCTCTCTGGCTCGAATGGCCATTTGACGAGCGACTTCTTCCCCAAATCGATTGACAGAAAAACTCTTGTGTCCACTAACGCCAACTTCAGTTGGCCAATTTGCTTCCCAGTACCAGATTTCCTTCTCGGTACCATCTTTCAGCGTGTAGCGTTTGGCATATTTATACACACCCGAAATTCCAGTTTTATTGTTACGCCTCAGCACACAGGAAAACTCCTTTCGACTGATCGGTGGGTTTTTCTCCAACAATTCATTTCGATGTTGTTTCGCTAGCGCTAGCGCCAGCTCTTTTCCACCGTGCTTCTTGTCGGCAAAATTCTTCACCAGCTTTTTACCTCTACGGCGCAAGCTCACTCTCCATGAGTGGGCTCTATTTACCGGATCATCAATCCTCGATATGCCATACATCTCGTTCGTTGTTGTGTCCTCTACCACCATTTGATTGTCTCCAATGATACCTGTGCTGAAAACCAGATTGTTTGTCTCACGCTGCCCAGGTCTGCGATGAATGCAGACCGTCGCATTGAGCCTGAGTTGGAATATTCGATTCGGTTTTTGACAAAGCTTTGCTCCTCATTATTTTCTGTAGTGCTGTTGTACTTACCCGCGTGATGACCAATAAATAAGTAACGAACCTGATGCAACGAACCTGATGCAACGAGCATGCCAACCCACGAAGCGACTCGAAGCGCATAGTAGAAAGCAAGCGTTAAACCTAGGTTTAGCGCCTTTTAAGTTTCGCGGCAAAGCAAACTCGTTGGCGCACAGAAAGATAAAACACAAGAAAGTGCTCCAACTTGGAGCGTTGATTGAATTCAAGCGACATAATGGTGAACAGCATTTCCTCCAATCAATTTCTTTGGCAAGAATCATCACAGCCTTATTTGAGCTCTATGTCGTGTTTCCATTAAGAAACCGCTCCACTACATGCATCAAACGCAGCTATCCTGATATTTCCGTAGCGCTTCGCTTCTACCAGGTGCCGCCCAAGATTAAATAGATCTGATACAGGGGCATGAGTACTCAAAAACCTCTGAGCCTGCCGGTGGACTTGAACCTGTTGGCATACTGAGAAGTATCATGAATGACCTCGGGGGCAACCTCCCTTCGGGCAACGTCATAGCTTCGCAGTTTGTCAGTTACGATTTTTTCTAGGCTTGCCACCATCGATTCGTAACTTCCGCTTGAAGAAGCGTTTAGCGGCGTTTTCATCTCGCCTAGCCTGTAGATCCACATCTACTGCGTCACCATCCTGATCTACCGCGCGCCATAGATAGTGCTGTTTGCCATTAATCTTCACAAAAACTTTGTCGATAAAGAAAGTCTCGCCATCTCCTTGATGCTTTTGCTTTAGCCCTCTGGAATATTTCAGTCAGCATTTGATACACCAGAGTCTGATGGTTTCGTCACTGACGATGACGCCAGGTTCAGCGAGTAAAATTTCAATATCTCGATGACTAGGATTGAATCAATAGTAAAGCCAGGCCTCACGGCTGATTATTTCAGGCGGGAATCTATGTCGCTTGCCGGTGTTCATTGGGAAAGTGTCCATCGTCAGTGGTTAATTTGTCGACACCATTCGTTGCGCTCCCTCACCAGGCTCTTCGCCACGACTTCATGGATTCAAACCTGAGTTCCACATCTGCACTCTTCGTGTGATCTCAACATCTAAAGAGGAGCAGAATTAATCACTCCGCCATTATCTGTTTAGGATTCTGCACTTTTTTTAAAAACCGGACCTCTTCCGATTCAATCGTGATCGTTCAG
>Ga0206130_10001686_pt1 | contig 31688 bp, 29 predicted proteins | sample Helgoland_Spring_9_FD_148637 | JGI IMG/M metagenome (GOLD analysis project Ga0206130, IMG submission 148637) | Pelagic subsurface seawater microbial communities from Kabeltonne, Helgoland, North Sea - Helgoland_Spring_Bloom_20160512_1 | ecosystem: Environmental > Aquatic > Marine > Epipelagic ...
CCTGAGTTTGATTACAGTGGATCCGGAGGTGCCTATAATGATACAGGCACCATGAAAGCCACCTTGGACGCTTTTTACGGGGTGACAGGGAGCAACTATGAAGAAGCCAAAGCGAACCCGACCCTTGAGCCTTATATTCCAGACAATAAAACAGCAGAGGATGTTGTTGCAGACCTTAACCCTAACGATGCACAATACAATACGACTACAAATATCTACAACGGCTACAAGAAAATTGGGGCCTACAGTCATGTCAAAGGGGCTTTCAATGTAAACTCAACATCGGTCAAAGCATGGGCAGCACTACTGCGTGCTAACCGCAATCTGGCATTAAAAGATGTCGACAACAGCTCCCAGACGGGGAGTGGAACTCCGTTTTCTTCTCTGAAAACACCAGTGACGGACAGTGGTGCTGATACGGGCTGGGACGGTTTTTCCCGCCTTACTGATGATCAGATCTGGGATGATAATGGCACGGTTAGTGACCCCACTGATGATACTGGCTTGGCTGTCAACATTGTTGAACAGGTTAAGGCGCGTGGGCCCTTCATGGGGCTGTCTGATTTTGTCAACCGCCAGGTAAGCAGTAACACCGAACTGAACGCCTCAGGTTCTATTCAATCAGCTCTCGATGAACTGGGTGCTACCACCAGCGCAAAATCTGCTGCGGGAGGCTTGGTGCCACACGACCCGGCAATTAACGGTTGGGGTGGTTATCCTATTCTTATGGGAGACGCAGATCTGAGTGACCGCCGCACTACAGAGGGGATTGCTGCGGATATACGCCAGGCAGATGTTCTACGCCAGCTTGCCCCCCGGCTGACTGCCCGCACGGACACTTTTAAAATCCGTGGCTACGGGGAGGTTGCTGATTCTGATGGCAAGGTCATTGCCTCGGCCACCTGTGAGGCGGTTGTTCAGCGCTTGCCTGAATATGTCGATCCTGAGACAAACTCGGCCTTCAATGAGCCGTGGGATGAATATGATCCTAATGCACCAGCCAACCAAACTCTGAACTCCATCAACCAGACTTACGGTCGTCGTTTTGAAATCCGTAGTTTCCGCTGGCTGGATGATAGTGAGATATAGAAAGTTCGTATCCTAAAAAAACCAAGGCTAGGTAATAATCGGCTCGATCGGTGATGTGGTCATAGCTTAGCTTCCGCACCACCAAACATTTTCATGAATATGCACCATCTCTATGCTCTCATCATAACTTTCACGCTATGCCCGCTTCTGGTGCCGAAGTTGATGGCTGAGGCGGAGGGCGGGCAGACAGAACAGCAATTATCGGCTGATAAGAAAGGAGCCAAGTTCACGTGCCTTTATTGGGAAGGGACCCCCGCAGAGAGCCTTTATTATCGTTCGGGTGAGGATTTTAGATTGCTGGAGTTTAACAAGGCAATACGATCAAAAAACTTTCCACTCAAAAACATGGCTGCTTTTGAGCTCTACAGAGATGCGGCAAACCCCAAAGATGATCAGCCACCTTATGAGCTGATTACCAAAGCAACGATTCCATCTGGGACGAGTCAGGTGCTTTTCCTGGTGATTCCCTTTAAAAACGAGAAGGGCATAACTTATCGTGTGGTAGCCATGGATGACTCGCTTAAGGCCTTCCCCAGGGGGACTTTTCGCTTTGCTAATTTCACCAGTCAAATGCTATTGGTAAAGTTTGCAGGCAAGGTTGAGAAACTGCCAGCAAGCAAAATGACGGTAATAAGCTGTAATCCCGGCGAGGCCGGAGGATTTAGACCTTTCATTATTGGTAATGCTAAGGGAAAACAGGTTTTTGGCACCAAGCTCTTTGGCCAGGCCTCTGGACGCGAGCTGGTATTCATCAGCCCGCCAGAGAGAAGGGGGAGTGATAGCCCGAGGGTGAAATTCATCTCCCAGCTGATTGGGAAACCTCTTGCTGAGACTGGACAGTGAGCTCACTGGCTCCTAGGCTATGCGAGGAGTCAGTCCTCCAGCAGAGAAAGTCATGATGAAAATCCGCCACACATTTCGCATTGTATCCTTGCTGGTGCTGTTCTCATTACTGTCTGACCAGCTGCTGGCTGAGGAGAAGGCTGAGGAGCAGCAAGCAAGTAAAGTCATCGAGTGTTCCTTTCTTCATTGGGGTGATGTTCCTGAGGAGAAACTCTTTTTCCGCATGGGGGAAGAGTACCATCCGATGACATTCAGAGTATCCGCGCGCGCGGGTAAAATTTCACTGAAAAGGATGGCCGAATTTGAAGTGTTTGGGGAGGCGAAAACCCCTGTTGGTGGGCAAGCTGCTTACGAGCTTCTGGCCAGTACAGCGGTTCCCAGTGAATTCAATAAGTTGTTGGTTCTAGTCATTCCTCCCGACCAAGAAGATGGGGTATATCGCGTCATAGCGATGGATGATTCCGTGGCACGATTTCCCCAAAGGACATTCCGATTTGTTAATTTAACGCAGCAAATGATCTCTCTTGAGTTTGCGGGAGAAACGAGGGAGGTAGGCGTCAATGAGAATGCCGTTATGCAAAGCAAAGTGGATGAGAAAGGGGGATTTATACCATGTATCATGAAAGATCCAGATGAGGAAACGATCTTTGGCACCCGCCTTTTCGCTCAGCCGAACGGACGTGAACTTGTAATCATCAGATCTGGAATCAGAGAGGGTAGTAATCGACCTAGGGTTAAATTTATCAGCCAATCTGTCGCGGCTCCGGTTCCTGAGCTCGTGCCCGTGCCCGTGCCATAAGTGCCTAGCTTGATAGTTGGGGAGAGATGCGCAGGAGGTGCGGATCCAACGAGGGATTTTGATCAAGAGCCCAAAACTCTTAGTGCTCATGGTTTTTATTGTGAAAAACGCTAATTGTGGTCTCCGTATCTTAATGGTGATTCAGATATTTCCGATTGTTTTTTATGTGTGAATTCATATGAACCTGCATCATTAAGATGTGTCTAGGCCTTTAGGCCCTATCGAAAATTTTCGCATCAAACCGCTATGCTTACTTTATAATGAAATACCTATTCTTACTACTTTGCCTTACATCAGCTCTGACGGCTCAGACAAAACCTAATATTTTGTTCATCTTCACAGACGATTGGGGCTGGGGGGATCTTAGTTGTCATGGCCACCCGTATATCAAGACGCCAAATATTGATCGAATCGCCAAGGAGGGCACTGATTTCCAACGCTTCACCGTGGCCAGTGGCGTTTGCTCACCAAGCCGAGCGGCCGTAATTACGGGGCATTTCCCAGCCAGATACAAAATTGACGGGCATTTCGCCTATCCCAATGATAACGCGAATCGCGGCATGCCCGACTGGCTCAGTCCCACTGCACCTCTACTACCTCGCATGCTACAAAAAGCAGGCTATGCTACCGCTCACTTCGGTAAGTGGCATTTGGCGAATAACATGATTCCCGATTCGCCTTTGCCAAGTGCCTATGGCTATGATGAGTATGGTGCTTTCAATTGTGCTGGTGAACAAATGCCGGTACACGAAGACGCAGATAATGCGGTGGCATTCATTAAAAAAAGTCATGCTGCCGATAAGCCATTTTTTATCAATTTATGGATGCACGAGCCGCACACGCCCTTCCACACCGTGCCGAAATATCGCTGGCGCTTTAAGGACCTTCCAGAGGCTGATAATATTTATGCCTCTGTGCTTTCCCACGCAGATGATCGGGTAGGGGAGCTGCTCGATACATTGGATCGTCTTGGCATTGCCGATAACACTCTGGTGATCTTTTCCTCCGATAACGGCCCGGCAAGGGCGGTAGGCAATAAAAAGCCACGGCTCATGCATGACTCCGCGACTGGATCCGGATATGATACGGGTGCAGCTAAGGGTGTCACCGGTGGGCGCAAGGGCTATAAGGGAGCATTATTTGAAGGCGGTATTGGTGTGCCGTTTCTGGTCAGATGGCCAGGCAAGGTGGCGGTTGGGGAGATCGATGAGACATCACTGATTTCAGCCGTGGATTTATTGCCAACCTTTTGTGCGATCGCCGGTGCTGAGCTACCCAAGGGCTATCAGCCGGACGGCCTGAATCAGCTGGATGTATTGATGGGTAAGGCAAAAACCAAACGTCAAAAACCACTCTACTGGAAAATTAACGCTGCATGGCCAGCTTACGACAAAAAGCCAGACCACTGGGTGGGCTATGTCATCGTGGATCAGCATTGGAAGCTAGTAACCAATAAAGAAGGTAGCTACTGTGAGCTTTATGACATCGCTGCAGACCCCTATGAGCAAAACGATCTGAAGGACTCACAAGCTGATGCTGTGGCCAATCTGAAACAGAAGCTCAGCCAATGGAAAAGTGAGCTACCATCAAAACCTGATGAAAGTTGTTTTTCACGTCATCGTAAGTAAGCACGACTTGACATTTTATGCTAAATTAACACAATCTGAGGGTTTCCAATTACATATGATTACTAATATATTTAAGTTAAAACCTGCTGCCGCGATGTGCGCGCTGGCGCTGATAAGTGGCCCATGCTTAGCGGCCGATATTACTAAGGAAGCGGCTAAGGTGGCCGGCAAGTCTGGGAAGATGGATGAACTCTGGGGCGACTCAGTGGTGAAGCTGAGAGCTAAAGATGCTAAGCGAGGCCAGCTTTTTGATGATGGCAACTATGCGATGTTTATCCACTGGGGCTTGTATTCCAATCTCGGTAACAAGGTGAAAGGTAAAACCTATTACGGCATTGGTGAGTGGATCATGAATTCCAATATGGCTGGCATACCCATTCCTGAATACAAACAGTTGGCGAAAGACTTTAACCCAGTCAATTTTGACGCTAAAGCGATTGCGCAGCTGGCGAAAGATGCCGGCATGAAATACATTATCATCACCAGTAAGCATCACGATGGATTTGCCATGTACCACTCAAAGGCAGATAAATTCAATGTGGTGGATGCAACTCCTTACGGACGTGACCCGATGAAAGATCTTGCGAAGGCTTGCAAGGAGGTTGGTATCGGTTTCGGATTTTACTACTCTCACAATCAAGACTGGACTTTCCCGGGAGGAGGGAAAGGCCCGGAGGTAGATGCCGATGGTAATGCGGCCACCTTTGATGATTATTATCAAAAGAAGTGCCTGCCGCAGGTTAAGGAGATCACCAGTGAATACGGACCGATTGAAATCGTTTGGTTCGATACACCTGGCGGAATGCCCAAAAAATACGTTGAGGAGCTTATCAGTGTTGTTCGTAAGAATCAGCCCAATGCCCTCGTTTCAGGTCGTGCAGGCCATGGCCTTGGTGATTACCAGTCCCTTGGTGACATGGAAGTGCCTCATCACAACGTTGAAGGTTTATGGGAATCAGTAGATACTACCAATGACTCATGGGCCTATGCTTGGTATGATGAAAATTGGAAAACGCCGAAGCAGATCCTTGGGTTGTTGGTCTCATGCGTTGGCCGTGGAGGCACTTATATGCTGAACATTGGGCCTCGTGGTGATGGATCAGTGCCACAGCGCGCAGCTAATGCGCTCCGTGGGTCTGGCGAGTGGATTCGCCGCTATCCTCAGGTCGTCTACGGCGCTGGGCCATCACCGTGGCAGCACGCCCTGCCATGGGGAGATGTGACCACGAGGGGTAACAAACTGCATCTTGCCGTATTTGAATGGCCCACAGGTGGTGAATTGCACCTCCCCGGTCTGAATAATAAGATTAAGTCTGTGAAGTTGCTTACCGGTAAGGAATCATCTGTCGAGATCGCTCATAAGAAGGTCTCTGGATGGTCTGTGTTTTCATTGCCTGTGGAGGCGCCTGACAAGTTGGTTTCCGTCATTGAGGTAGAGCTCGAAGGTGAGCCTGATGTCGACCCATGCTTTGCCATTGATCCTGTCGTAGATACAGAAATTCTCGCAGAGTTTTCATCGGTCAGTGGTGCTAAGCTTAAGCGTAACCGCTGGATGGAAAAGTTTGGTGAATGGAAGCATGTCAACCAAGTTGTGAATTGGCAACCGGGTGGGGCAGCAACATGGGAGGTGGATGTGCTGGTGCCAGGTGACTATAAAGTGGCTCTGAACTATACCGGCAAAGGGCGCCTGGTCTGGAAGGTGGCAATCGAGGGTGGTGAAGCCATTCAAAATCAACAAAATGCCTCCAGTGTGTTTCATGACTATCGCATTGGCTGGATCAACTTTCCTAAGGCAGGTCGCTACAAGGTAGGGGCTTCATGCATTGAAGGAGATACTAATTCTGCGGCGCTTAAAGGTATTAAGTTCACTCCATTGAAGTGATCGTTTACAATGATGCTCGCTTGATTGGCGTGTCAGTATTTTGAACTCTAAAAAAGAAGAGGCACCTCAAACGAGATGCCTCTTTTTTAGTGTTTAAAAGTTGCTTGAGCTTATTAGGTGGCTAGCTCGCCACGTGCCATCACGACCTTGCCGGTGCGGACGGTCTCAATGACTTCAAATTGAGAAAACATGCTAAGTGCTGCATCAATTTTTGTAGTGTCTCCATTGAGCATGGCGATCATTGATGTAGGGGTCAAATCAACGGTTTTGCCACCATAGTGGTCGATGATTTGGAGTGCTTCCGTGCGGTCTTTCTTATCAACGAGGAATTTCACCAACAGAAGCTCTTTGTTTACTGAGTCAGAGCTTGTGTGCTCTACACAGTGAATGACATCGATAAGCTTGGTTACCTGCAAAATGATTTGCTCAAGGCCGTCAGGGTCGCCGCTGATGCCAATGGTCATTCTCGAAAAATGCTTGTCGCGCCCGCGCGAGACAACCAAAGAGTCGATGTTGTATCCGCGACGAGCAAATACCTGGCAGATGCGCATCAGTACGCCAGCTTTGTTGTTTACAAAGACTGAGAGGGTGTGAACTGGGGGAGCGGCTGGTATTGCTTGCAGATCGTCAGGTGGGGTGTCAGTTGTTACAATAGACATAAATATAGATGATTTAGTGATTAAATGAATGCAGAGCTCAATGAATGCTAGGTAGATCCAGTGGGCTTAGCCAATTTGCCCTTGGGGGGTTCGGTGAGCATGTCCTCGAGTGCGGCACCAGCAGGGATCATGGGGAATACGTTGTCATGTTTGATGCACTCTGCATGAATGAGCACAGGGCCATCTGTGATCTCAAAGGCTTTCTCGAGCTGGCGTCTGACATCAGCTGGGCGTTTGATGTTGAATGATGGAATACCGTAGGCTGCTGCTAACTTGCAGAAGTCTGGATTACCCTCAAGATCAACGCCTGATTTGCGATCTTCGAAGAAGAGCTCTTGCCACTGGCGAACCATGCCAAGATAGTGGTTGTTGAGGACGACAATTTTCACTGGGAGTTTGTGTAAAGCCGCAGTGGCGAGTTCGAACAGAGTCATTTGAAATCCGCCATCACCTGAAATCGAGATGACAGTCTCATCAGGGCAAGCAAACGCGGCTCCAATCGCGGCTGGGAAACCAAACCCCATAGTGCCAGCACCGCCAGATGATAGCCATTTCCATGAGGCATTTGTCTTATAAAACTGAGCGGCCCACATTTGGTGCTGCCCAACGTCAGTTGAGACAATGGCATCACCACCGGCAACTTGGTAAAGCTCGTCGATGACTTGCTGCATTCTTAACCCACCTTGTTTGCGGTAGGATAGAGGATACTTCTTCCTCCAGCCATCGATAGTATTCAGCCATGGGGCAGTATCTAGCCCGGAAACACGCTTGTTGATCTCAACGAGGGTAGATTTGGCATCGCCAACGATTTCGATGTCTGGACGAACCATTTTATTCATCTCTGACGGGTCAATATCGATATGAATAATTTTAGCGTCTTTACAGAATTTATCAGCTTGCCCAATGATGCGATCATCAAAGCGTGAGCCGATATTGATAAGCAGGTCACAGGCACAAATAGCCTTGTTGGCATAAGCTGTGCCGTGCATGCCTAGCATGCCGAGTGAAAGTTCATGTTCCTCAGGGAAGACACCCTTACCCAGTAGGGTAGAGGTTACTGGGCAGTGAAGCGTTTCAGCGAGCTCCTTGAGCTCAGCATCAGCGCCAGAAATCATAGCTCCGTGGCCAGCAAGGATAAGAGGGCGCTCGGCTTTGTGGATTAATTGTAAGGCCTCGTCGATCTTATCAGCATCAACTTCATAGGATGTTTCTGGATTATACCCCGGGAGGTCTAATTCTGGGTCCATGTCGCCTGTGAATAGACCAGAGCTGATGTCCTTTGGCACGTCAACAAGAACTGGACCTGGGCGACCAGTTGTCGAAATATGGTGTGCCTCGCGAATAACACGTGGGATAGAATTGGTCTCTTTTACAAGGTAGTTGTGCTTCACAACAGGAATCGTGATGCCGAAAATATCGGCTTCTTGGAATGCGTCTTTACCAAGCATCCAAGTAACCTGCTGGCCGCAGATGATGATCATGGGCACCGAATCCATCTGGGCAGTCATAATGCCGGTAATGGTATTACCAGCACCAGGTCCAGATGTTACTAATACTACGGCGGGCTTGCCTGTGGCACGAGCATAGCCATCAGCCATATGGCAACAGCCTTGCTCATGACGAGCGAGAACGAACTTGATGTTACTCTTTACCGTTACCAGCGCATCGAAGATCGGAATGGCAGCACCGCCAGAATATCCGAATATATATTCAATCCCTAGGTCGTCGAGAGTCTTGATGAGTGCTTGGGCACCGTCTAATTGTTTTTTGCTCATGCGAAAATTGTTATTTCGCACGCAAAGTAGCTAAAGATGCTAAAAATGCAAATCAAAAACGACCTCAAAATGAACAAACAGCCGATATTTAAGGGGTGTTAAACATTGAAAATGGCATTTTCAACTAAAAGAATGGCTTTTTACAGCATGCCTTTGATTAGGTTTTCGAGTTTCACGATGTCTGCAGAGAAGTTCCTTATTCCTTCTGCTGTTTTCTCCGTTGCCATTGCATCCTCGTTAAACATGAAGCGGAATGCTTTTTCATCAAGGTGAATCTGCTCGAGGTCTGAGGCTTGAGCAGTAGCGTCGGTGAGTTTTTGCGTGAGTTCTCCAGGTGTATTTTGTAGTTCTTCAAGTAGTCCTGGGCTGATCGTCAATAAGTCACTGCCAGCAAGCTCAGTGATTTGGCCGCAATTACGGAAAGATGCGCCCATCACTTCAGTCTTGTAGCCAAACTTTTTGTAGTAATTGTAGATTTTCTGAACAGAGAGAACTCCAGGATCTTCAGCTCCTTGGTAGTCAACTCCGGTGTCTTTCTTATACCAATCATATATCCGACCAACGAAAGGGGAGATGAGTTGTACGCCGGCTTCGGCGCAAGCGACAGCTTGAGCAAATGCAAAGAGTAAGGTGAGATTACAGTGAATGCCCTCTTTTTCCAGTTGCTCTGCGGCACGGATACCTTCCCAAGTGGAGGCGATTTTAATGAGAATACGGTCGCGGCTGATGCCCTCGGCCTCATAGAGTGATATAAGATGTAGCGCTTTAGTAACAGTGCTCTCGGTATCAAAGGAGAGACGAGCGTCGACCTCTGTGGATACACGGCCAGGAACGATTTTGAGAATTTCCAGCCCGAAAAGAATAAGAATGCGATCAATGATACTCTCAACGAGGGACTCGCCAGTAAGCTCTGAGCTTGAGTGTTCGCTGATGGCTTGCTCAACCAGATGCTTGTATTCTGGTTTGGCTGCTGCTTGCAGGATCAGCGAGGGGTTGGTAGTTGCGTCTTGAGGTTTGTATTCCTCCATGGAGGCGAAATCTCCGGTGTCTGCAACGACGGTTGTGTATTGCTTAAGCTGTTCGAGGTGGTTGTTTGCGCTGTCTGAACTCATGCCAGACCCATAGACACTGGGCGTGCATATGCAAGCAGGATGTCTGCTATTTTTTAGGAGGCTCAGGCTGCGTCAGCCCGCTTTTTCTTCAGGATGGGTGGTTTCTTACCCTCTACGACTGCCCGATTAATGGTTACAGAAATAATGTCCTCTCGCCCGGGGATTTCATACATGACATCGAGCATGATTTTTTCGAAAATGGCACGGAGCGCACGTGCGCCAGTCCCACGTCGTATAGCCTCCTCAGCGAGGGCAGTGAGACCATCTTTGGTGACTTTCAACTTCACTCCACTCATGGCAAGTAGTTTGGAGTATTGCTTAATGAGTGCGTTTTTAGGCTGAGTAAGAACTTCAATCAATTCATCGGTAGTCAGCTCACGAAGTGAGGAGATGATAGGCAAACGACCAATAAATTCAGGGATCAGGCCAAAGTGGAGGAGATCCTCGGGTTCAGCTTTTTCAAATAAGTCGATCGAGTCAGGATTTTTCTCATCTTCGGATTCTTCTCCCTCATGGAATCCTAAGACGTGCTTGCCTAGACGACGGCTGATGATGTCGGTAATCCCTACAAAAGCTCCGCCGCAAACAAATAAGATGCGCTCGGTATTGACCTGAATATATTCTTGCTGCGGATGTTTGCGTCCACCTTGAGGCGGGACATTACATATTGTGCCCTCTAGAATTTTAAGGAGCGCTTGCTGGACTCCTTCACCTGAAACGTCACGCGTGATGGATACGTTTTGTGTAGTCCGACCGATCTTATCAATCTCATCAACGTAGATAATGCCTCGTTCGGCCCTGTCTACATCAAAGTCTGCAGCTTGAAGTAACCTTAGAATGATGTTTTCTACATCATCTCCGACGTAGCCAGCCTCGGTGAGTGTTGTGGCGTCCACAATAGTGAAGGGTACATCTAGAACGTTAGCGAGGGTGCGGGCAAGTAAAGTCTTACCAGAGCCGGTTGGGCCGAGCATGAGGATGTTCGATTTTTCGATATCAACGTCTTTAAAATCAGCTGATAATTTAACGCTGTTTTGTCTCAAGCGCATGTAGTGATTGTAAACAGCTACCGATAAAACCTTTTTTGCTCGGTCTTGCCCAATCACAAATTCATTGAGTTTTTCTGAGATTTTATCAGGAGTGGGGACGTCACCGGTATTAATGTGAGTTTCAGCAACTTTATTTTTGGTCTCTCCAAGTTCTTTTTCTAGAATCGATGAGCAAACTTCGATGCACTCATCACATATGTAGACCGCGGGTCCAGCAATGAGTTTCTTAACCTCTGAGTGACTTTTGCCACAGAAAGAGCACATAGTAATATTAGATGATCGAGCCATAATTAAAATTGTAAATGCTTGGGTGAGGGGGGGCTTTTGTAGTGATGTCGAAAAAGAAAAAGGCGTGTGTGGTAGCAGATACCAGCAGCACGCCTGTAGATTAACCTAAATTAGGTCGAATGTCTCATTTTTTTGCGTCATCCGCGTCATCGGGTGAGGGCAGCTCCTTGCGACTTTCTAGAACCTTGTCAACGAGCCCGTATTTGGCGGATTCTTCAGCAGACATGTAATTGTCACGGTCCGCATCTTTCTCCACTTGTTTGACAGTTTTTCCAGTGTGCTTAGATAGAATGTCGTTAAGCTTCTTCTTTAAGTTGAACATGAAGCCGATGGTTCTCTCAACATCAGCTGCGGTTCCTTGAGCGCCCCCAGAAACTTGGTGGATCATCACGTGTGAGTTAGGGAGGCAAAAACGTTTGCCCTCCGTGCCTGCTGTCAAAAGCACAGCTCCCATGGAAGCAGCAATGCCAATGCAGTAGGTATTCACATCGCAGGTAAGAAACTGCATGGTGTCATAGATCGCGAGGCCTGCAGTAACTGAGCCTCCGGGTGAGTTGATGTAGATGTGGATGTCCTTTTTAGGATCCTGCATCTGCAAAAATAACATTTGAGCAATCACAGAGTTTGCAACGCCATCATCAATGCCTGTGCCTATGAAAATGATCCGATCCTTCAGTAGGCGGGAATAGATGTCAAAGGCGCGTTCACCGCGCCCATCAGATTCAATAACTGTTGGGATGTAGTAGTTGTTTTCAATTGTGGATTCCATGGTGAGATCAGATGTAAGATTAATTGACTGAGACATGAGAGTTTGGTGTCGATTTAAGCTTCGGCAACCTCAGCCTCGACTTCAGCTTGATCTACCTTTGCGTTCTCAATAAGGAAGTCAATAGCCTTGCCGATGAGGATGGAGTTTTTGAGGCTCGAAATTCGACCTGATCGCTGCATTTCCTTGATCATAGTTTTAGCAGGTTTCTTTTGTTGCTTAGCCATTGCGTTAATTCGCTGTAGGACCTCAGCATCATTCACCTCCATGTTTTCGGCTTGAGCGATCTCTTGCAGAATGAAGTTTGTTTTTAAGTTGTTGCGCGCTTGCACTTGCGCTGCGGCGATGATTTCAGCTTGCTGTGTAGCGATATCCTCGTCGCTCATGCCCGCCTGAGCACCACGAGCAACCATGTCATCAGCACTTCCTTGTGCTTCTGCAGCTACCATTTCTTCTGGAAGCTCAAAATCTACTTTTGCGATAAGATTTTCTACGATTTGATTTACCTTGGCTTCTTCGGCTTGCTGTTTTTTCTGTTGTGAGATTTGCTCTGAGATGAGCTCCTTAAGATCATCTAGGGTTTTATCTTCGCCAAATTGTAGTGTTTCGGCGACAAAGGCATCATTCACGTCGGGAAGCTTTTGTTCCTTGATGCCCTTGATTGTTACATCGAACAGGATTTCTTTGCCGTGGAGTTTGTCTACAGGGAAATCGTCGCCAACCATACTTTTGACCTCAAGCTTGTCACCGCAAGAAGCACCTTCGAGTTGCTTGGCAAAGCCCGGCAGGAAGGCTTCTTCTTTGATTTGGATCCAGTAGTCTTCTTTGCCACTGAGAATGCCAGCGGACTCGCCAAGGGCTTCTTCTAGTGGCTTGCCGTCAAGGGAAGATGAAAAATCAATGACGGCAATATCGTCAGCGTTGATAGCGCGGTCTTCAATGTCATTGTATTCGGCATAGCGCTCAGCAACACCGTCTATTTCGCGCTGAACTTCCTCGTCGGTAGCATCTGTGGATGGTATGTTGAGTTCAATACCCTTGTATTCTGGAAGGTCAAAGCTGGGAGCGAGAATCATCGGCATAACAAAGCTGAAGGTGCCATCATCTGCGTGGTCTAGAGTTTCTGGGTTTTTGAAGTTTAGGACTTTCAGGTCTTCGTCTTGCTTCATAGCTTCACTGCATGCTGCACTGATGAGGCGTGATTCCAGCTCTTGTTTGATATCATTGGCAAATCGCTTCTCAATGACAGAAACGGGGGTCTTGCCCGGGCGGAAACCTGGAATTTTGGCCTGTGAGCCAAACGCGGTAACAATGCTATTGCGCTCGCTTTGAACTTTGTCTGCAGGGATTACAGCACTGAGTGTTGCTGTGCATTCTGGCTGTTTGTCGACGGTAATATTCATAATAGAAATCTGGTGTTTAAATGGTGAATCTTTTTTGAGAGTGATGCCTGGATAGCTGAGAAAGTATTCGATTGTGACATTCGCCATTAAGGCGCTTGAGGCGGCACGCTAGTGCTCCGAACGCGATGAGTCAAGGATCATGACAAGCATAAACGACGATAATGAGCTATTGCTGATCTACCTGATCCTGTGCCGTTTGTGCGGTTGCTGGTTTGATTGCACATTAATATTTATGGTTTGATGACAGATGGGCGTGTTGCGGCAAGTAAAGTTAACTATAATATCGCCTTCACATGTATATTGTTAATCATTTCACATTACTGCGCCGCACATCTCTGATGATAGCCGTTTTTATTACCGCGGCTTCAGTTTCTTTCTCTAGTCCATCTGGGGCCTCAAGCGAAGACCGGCAAGGGAAGAGTGTTCTCAGCCCTCAAGATTACACTTTTGGCTATTGGCAAAATGGTATGCGTAAACACAGGGATAATTCCTCGCCGGATGTATTATGTATTGAAACTGGCTATTATGGGTTCTCTTTAGACATGGCCCAGCTTAACAAGCCAAAGTTCGGGCTTTTTAATCAAGCTCTCGATTACGAAGGTGCCCTGCGTAATGGCATTGTGAGGATGAACCAGATCAAGGATGCTCAGCTTAACATTGAATTTGAGCAGAACGGCAAGATTTATCGAGCAACACGCTGCCATGCTGCATTAGAGCGTTTGTCCGAGGGGCGTATGCTGAGTGCTAGGATGTGGGAGTCTGCAAGGCTTGCTCAACATTACGATTTTTCAGGGGTAGAGTTTACAGATGGTCAAGGTGGCAAATTGGTTGCAGATGCCAAGCTCGATATTGTTGCCTGGCCACATTCTATGACTTTCAATTTACAGATGCAGCCGGTTGTCGAACTTGTTGACGGTGTCCAGCCAGGTGTAACTGACAAGGGATATGGAGTTTTGAAAGAATCATTGTTGATATCACATCAGCCAAGCCTCGAGCATGAACAATTCACTGCCGAAGCATGGATTAAGGTGCCCGAAGCGGCTATACATAAGAATAGAAGCTGGGTGTTTTCTAAAAATGACAACGAGGGTTCTGATGGTTACTTTGGCATTGGTATTAAAGGAGATTCCATTACCGCAGGCATGAATATAGGTGGTGTCGATCGACGCAACTACAGAGAGGTGAGAACGCACCGACATTCGCTAATCGCAGACAAGTGGACCCATGTGGCGATGACTTATGATGGTAAAAAGCTCGCTGTTTACATCGATGGCCGCGAACAAAAAGCAACTGAGCTCAACAAAAAAAGAGTGCCGGGTAAAGGCGATTTGCGTATCGGGCGTAGAGCTAACAACAGGGGGCAATCAGCGCGTGTGGTTGTCGATCAACTTAGGGTATGGAGCAAAGCCTTGGATCAAAGAGCTTTAATTCAAAATGCACGCAGCCCCCATAAAGCAATCCAGAATCCTCATCTATCCTATGTTAACAACTTTGAAAGTGGCCCTGAGTTGAAACTTCCGGTATGGCAAAACTCTAAAATTCGGATGTCACTCGCGGGTGAAGGTAAAAGGTGGGCTGTAGAAAACCCAGTATCAGAGCAATGGGGCGTCAGCCAGAAGAAGAGTTTCACACTGCATTGCAGTCTTTCTCCGCTCAATCGTAATGAGCAAAAGGTGCAGGCTGCAATGTTACATAACAAGCCATTACAAGTAGCATATCGAGGCGATTTTGATTGCTATGTAGCATCAATAAATAGGCCGAAGCGGAAGGGGAAGTCGGGATACAATGATATCCGTGATTACGACGAGGTGGATATCACGGTGGATTCTACTGCTGGCAAGAAGGTCCCCTTTATGATGGAGATCTTTGGTTGTGCTAACATCACAGGGGTTTGTCCTGTTTTATGCGATGACAAGGGGAGGCCTACAGGTATACCCGTTCAGATAAGTAAAAATTGGCACAATAGTGGTATGGGAGATTACTTGCGCGCTTATGTGTTATTGCCCAGTGTTAAGGGAGTATCCAAATACAAGCTGAAATTCGTTTACGGTTTTTACGGCTCTTTGCCCTCTGCTTCTCATGCCCAATTATCTTTAGTTGGCTACGGTGGTCACGGGCGGTGGGATCAACTGGCCATCGGTTGCTGGGGAGAAACTTATTGCATGGATATTGATATGAGTTGCGTGGATGTGGCAGTGACTGACGTTAGGATGTTGATGTCCAGAAATGGAAAAAATGGTGAAAAGTGGCAATGGACAGATGCTGGCTGGGGTGGTGATTGGCTGGGACTCAATGATGCTAAAAAACAAAAGCACGTGTTCAATGGTCTCAAAACAGCCTACTTAGCACATGGGCCTTGTCTTACTGAGGTGATCTATGGTGGTGCGTATGGGGCTCAAAAAGAAATCAAAGTTGAATCCATGGTGCGCACTCTCCGCACTGATGATTACGCGCGCACTTTTACAACATTAGATTACACTTTTGATAAAAGCGTGGATGCTAACGGCTGGCTCTTTAAAATGGGGCGAACCGGAGGCTATGTAACACCCAAAGTAGCTTACGGTAATGTGAACGGCTTGATTAAAGAGCAGTCAGTTCCTGTTGGCCTGAAACGTGGAGATGGCTTTATCCCGAAAACAACGCTTGCCGGGCCAGGCCCATGGTGGGTGGCATTTCCAGGCGCATATCATGAAAGCGATCGCGATTGGGGGACTGGCTATCGCGCCATGGTAATACGTTCCTACAAGGCAATTATTGGCGGCAAGGAGTATAATAATCCCACGATAGAATGCCCTGTGTATTCGGTTAACAAAGAACGACAATCTTGTTTGGACTTTTATTTGAGTGCTCCAGAAGGGGTAGCGGCATTCGCTCCAGGAGACAAAGTATCTATGGAACTTGAATGGATCACCCTGCACCGCAATGCAGATGATTATTATGGGCCTAATGAGTCTTACAGAGAGCATTTGAAGGCTGCGCCATCATCATGGCAAACGACACATCGAGAAGCGAAAGGTAATAACCTCGAAGTCACAGTCCAAGGCGGAGTATTAAAAAATAATTACCCGGTCATTATCACTGCGGAGAGTGGAGAGGTGACAGCTACAATTCAAGGCGGGGTAGGCTGTGTGCCTATTCGTTTTGAGGGATTGGGCACGCCCTATGGTTATGGGCTTTATCGTATTGAAAATGGCGAGGAGCGATTGCTTGACCAGGCTGTGCATGGTAATGATTTTTGGCAAACAGATTACGATGCGGGGACAAATACTTATAAGATAACCTACAACCTGCCACTTGATGAGACCCCTCAAACTCAATGGAAGCTCAAAAAGTTGCCAGTTTCTGTGCCCGTTACACCAGCTAAGGCTGTGCCAGTGAAAAATACACAAGGTAACGGGTGATAATGAAAACCTGAGAATTTCTGATTTTGATGGAATAAATCCAATGGTCGACTACTCATAGGAGTGTTGATCGTCATTTATTGATCAAACGATCACCCCAAAATACAAAATAACAAACCGATGAAAAAAGTAATCCAACAATTATCCTTTATGTCTGCTGTAGCTATTTCTGCTTTCGCGCTCAGCTCATGCGCGGCTACCAGTAGTGCGTCAGACTGCAAGAAGTCCTGTGATGTAAAGTCTTGCTGCTCAAGTGATGCGTCAAAAGGCTGCTGTGCAGACAAGTCTTGCGCGACAGACTGTAAAAAGTCATGTGACGCTGAGTAAGTTACGGCTCTCGAAGCAATCATCAAGCGCCCATACCCTCATCTGAGGGCTGGGCGTTTTTTTTATTCTTTGCTTATTAGGCGGGTGTCGTATGGACTCGGACCATACTTCATGGTTAAACAAATTGAAAATATTTCAGGCCTCGCGAGTGTTAAGGATACGCTGCACTTGGCTTTAGGTGTTTTTGATGGTCTGCACATTGGTCATCAGCAAGTGATCGGCACGGCTGTGCAGGCAGCTCGTGATGAAGGTGGCCTATCTGGAGTGCTGACATTTGAGCCGCATCCAATCAGAATATTAGCTCCTGAGCTTGCACCGAGTCGCATCCTGGCATCATTGAATCACAAGCGTGAATTACTGGGGAAGTTGAACGTAGACCTGATGGTGGTGGTCAATTTTAATAAGGAGTTTGCGGACTGTGAAGCAGAGGATTTCCTGGGCTCATTATTGGAGGCTTGTGATCATCTAAGCACGATCTGTATCGGTGAAGACTGGAGGTTTGGTAAAAACAGGCGTGGTGATATCAACATGCTTCGAGATTTAGGCCGAGAGAAGGGCATTACTATTAATGGCAGCTCGGCTGTTATGCTTGATGGCGAGAGAGTCAGTAGCACGAGGATCAGGCGGGAAATACGTGACGGCAACATGGCAGCAGCAGAGGCTATGCTAGGAAGGGAATATACCGTCTTTGGGGAAGTGATTAAGGGTCGCCAACTCGGCCGTCAATTGGGATTTCCGACGGCGAATCTAAAGGTGTTTAACGAGCAGCTACCAGCAAATGGAGTTTGGTGTGTTGCCGTGGTTTTATCGAGTGGAGAGAGGTTCAATGGAGTGGGCAATTTAGGGATGAGGCCCACGGTAGAGGGCGCGGAGGCAAAGCGCATGCTGGAAATCCACCTTCTAGATTTTGATCAGGATATTTACGGCGTGACGATGGAAGTTGAATTCCTCAATTACATGCGAACTGAGAAAAAATTCAATTCGGTGGATGAGTTGAGCATACAAATAGAGCTTGATGTTCAGAGTGGCCGCGATTTTCACAACTCATTGGGGAAGTGATTTTCTGATCGAAAGGCGTGATATCGGTTTGACCTTCGCTTCAGGGTGTGAATATTGCGTGCCCACTTCAATTATCTAATTTTATGAAAACACCAATCACCGTCTCAGTAACAGGTGCCGCCGGTCAAATCGGCTATGCACTATTGTTCCGCATTGCATCAGGAGCAATGTTTGGTCCTGACCAGCCAGTCAACCTGCGCCTCATCGAAATCGAACCCGGAATGAAGGCCCTTCAAGGTGTCATCATGGAGCTCGACGACTGTGCGTTTCCTTTGCTCAATGACATGGTTGCCACGAGTGACCTCAATGAGGGCTTCAAGGGAACCAACTGGGCTTTGCTCGTAGGCTCAGTGCCTCGCGGCCCAGGTATGGAGCGTGGTGACCTATTGAAGGTGAATGGAGGCATTTTCACTGGTCAAGGTAAAGCAATTGCAGCCAATGCAGCTGACGATGTGCGCGTTGTGGTAGTCGGAAACCCGTGCAACACCAACGCATTGATTGCGATGAATAATGCTGATGGTATACCTAATGATCGCTTCTTTGCTATGACTCGTCTTGATGAAAATCGTGCCAAGTCGCAGCTTGCAGCGAAAGCAGGTTGCCACAACAGTGATGTAACTAATCTCTGTATCTGGGGGAATCACTCAGCTACCCAGTATCCTGATTACACCAATGCGAAAATCAAAGGCCAACCAGTAACTGATGTTATAACAGATACTGAATGGCTTCAGGGAGAGTTTATCTCCACTGTGCAACAGCGTGGGGCAGCTATTATTGCAGCCCGTGGCGCTTCATCAGCAGCTTCTGCAGCCAACGGAGTAGTCGATACGGTGCGCAGCTTGACAACGCCTACCCCCGAAGGTGACTGGACCAGTGTTTGTGTATGCTCTGATGGTTCCTATGGGATCGATGCAGGCTTGATCGCATCAATGCCAATTCGTGTCGACGCAGATGGTCGTTGGGATGTTGTTCCAGGTGTGGAGCTTGATGAGTTCTCTCGTGGCAAGGTTGATGCTACCATACAAGAGCTGCGCGAAGAGCGTGAAGCTGTTGCTGAGCTCATCTAAAATAATCACTATTTTAAACTTACAACGCGAGGTTTGCCTACAGGTGAGCCTCGCGTTTTTTGCGTTTGGCTGTGGGAGCTGGTTTAGCCTTGGATGTGGATAATATCCACAGGGCAACCTTCTTCAGCTCTTTTGAGGTCCTCGATATCCTCATCGAATCCATCAGCTATTTGAAAGACGCCTTGTTGCTTGGAATTCAGGAGCTGAGCTAGCCCCTCCTCGTCCATTTGGAAATACTGAGGTGCTTCATCTGCACAAAGCTTGCAGCCAATGCACTCAGGCTTCTTATGGCGGATTTTGATCATTCTTCGGCTCTTTTATTTAGGCATCTACGACTTTGTATAATTTGTCGTTTGATCGTATTTTCCCTTCGACTTTGAGTGTCAATGTTTGGCCATTCTTGCATTGAGTCGCATCAGTCATACCCCCGTCGTCTTGCATGACGCGCATTTGCTCTACCTTGCCTTCGATGACACCAGTAGAGTTGCCAATCACGAGGATGTCATCGCCTTGTTCGAGGGTAGTGGCTGAGGATCTTACCTCAATGACGTTAGCTTTACGATATGCGTGAGCTACGCTACCTACTAATACCTTGCGGCGTTTCGATTTGTTGCCGTAGTCGGCAGACCAACCTTGTTCGCGACCTAGGTAATACCCACTTGAAAGTCCGCGATTGTATACTGTTTCAAGCTGAGGGTAGAGCGATTTGACGAACTCTTTGCTGAACTCGCCTCTGTGCACCGCATCGATTGCTTTGCGGTAAGCTCTGGTTACGGTTGCGACATATTCGGGACTTCTTCCGCGGCCTTCGATTTTGAGGACCTTGATACCAGCTCCTAGAAATTCATCCATAAAGTCGAGGGTGGCAATGTCATTCGGGCTCATGACAAATTGGTTGTCTATTTTGAGTTGCTTGCCGGACTCGTTGTCAGTGATGGTATATTCCTTGCGGCAATTTTGTTCACAGGCGCCACGGTTGGCTGACGCGTTGGAAGTGAATAAACTCATGCCGCAGCGCCCAGAAACTGCGATGCAAAGAGCTCCATGGGCAAAGGCTTCAATTTCCATTTCGCGGCCACCTCTTCCAACTAGGCCGTTGGCTTTGATTTTGTCGTAGATCGACTTAATCATTTTCAGGTTAAGCTCGCGGGCTAAAACCACTCGATCACAATAGGGGGCGTAAAATTTGACAGACTCGTAGTTTGAGAGGGAAAGTTGGGTGGAAAGGTGAACCTCGAGGTCTAGCTCGTTTGCCATCTGCATTGCAGCCATGTCCGATAGAATTACAGCATCAACTTCATGTTCTTTTGCTGTCTCAAGCATTTTGCGCGCGAGATTTAAATCATGCTCATAAAGTAAGGTGTTGAGGGTCAGGCATCCCTTGACTCCCGCATCATGGAGCCGGCTCATGATATCTTTCAAATCAGGCACATTGAACGATCTGCGGGCACGTGCGCGCATATTGAGTTGCGCGAGTCCGAAGTAGACAGAATCGGCCCCATTGTCGATGGCAGCTTGTAGCGATGCAAAGCAGCCTGCAGGTGCCAGCAGCTCAGTGCCTAGGGGAATGCTGTTCTTGGATGATGAGGGATTCATAGTTTGTTCGGCTTAGTAGGATCAAATAGAGGATGTGACGCCACAGGTGCTATGTGAATACTTGTTATCTGGAAAGCACATAGTGATAAAGAATCCTGCATAATGCTTGCTTGTGAATCTGTTGCCAAGTATTGATTTTGTTGTGAGATTAGCCCTTTTTCTTGTCATTTCAATCATCTTGTCTGCCGACTTGGCGCAGGCTCATGATATGAAAATAGCCTCAGTAGATGCAGGCAAGGTTTTCAGCCATTGGGATTATACGATTGGTTTTGAGGACAAAGTTGAAAATCTTAAGAAGTCTCTTGTAGCTAAGAATAAGGAGAGAATTCAGACTATCCAGAATCTCATCGAGAGGCAGCAAAAGCTATCAAAACAGTATCAAAAAGCAGAAGGTGATATGACGGTGGAACAAAAAGCCAAGATGGATCAATCATATAAAAATCTTGGTAGAGAAATCAAAGCTCTTGAACAGGATCGGCTTGATTACTTCAAGCAGGAGCAGCTGAAATTGGCCGAGTTGGAGAAACAAACGTCGCGATTTATTCTTAAGCGAATTAATGACTTTATTAAGGTTTTCGCGAAACAGCAGGACTACGATATGGTTGTTGAGTTAGCGGGGGAGACAACTGCGAATCTACCTTTTTTCCTACACCTTGATGGTGCCGTCGACATAACAGACACCATAATAATGCAACTCAATCAAAGTGCCCACCCACAGTCACATCAATAATTAAACATGAAACTGACATTAGAAGAGCTGACAGACTTAACAGGCGGCACAATCATTCGCTCGGGACTTGTGTCTGAATATAGCGGCATGGGAGCCCTGAATGAAGCTGAGCAGGCCGATGTGTCATTTCTGGGCAATGAGAAATACCATCAAGACTATCTCGAGACTGAGGCTGGCGTAGTGCTTATACCGCAGGGTATAGCCTCAGGCGCATCGCCCAGTGATTCGGTGGCACTAGTAGAAGTTGAAAACCCTTCGCTAGCGTTTGCTCACGTGGTGAAGCGTTTTGTGTCAAGCGGTCGCGATTTCGTTCCTGGCATAGCCTCTGGTGCGATTGTGGCTGATGATGTGACTCTCAACGAAAGTAAGGTTTCTATTAAGGCTGGCGCTATCGTCGAGTCAGGAGCATTCATTGGTGATGGGACAGAACTTGGCACCGGTTCGGTAGTCGGCAAAGGGGCGCGAGTGGGCGCGAATTGTTTAATTCATGCTAATGCCACCATACGTGAACAATGCGTTTTAGGTGACCGTGTTATTCTCCAGCCTGGCTGTGTGATCGGTTCCGATGGTTACGGTTATGAGCTCATCGACGGCAAACATGAGAAGGTGGATCAAGTTGGTATTGTGGTGTTGGAGGATGATGTTGAAATCGGTGCAAATACCACAATAGACCGAGCTAGGTTCGGCAAGACAGTCATTGGGGAAGGCAGCAAGATCGACAATCTCGTTCAGATTGCTCACAACGTTCGCATTGGCAAGCACTGCTTAGTGGTTGCTCAGTCGGGCATGGCGGGCAGCAGCTCCCTTGGTAACTACGTAACTTTAGCAGCTCAAGCTGGGGTCGGAGGGCATATCAAAGTTCATGATAGAGCGGTCCTTACGGCTCAAACTGGAGCTCTCAAAGATCTGAAGGGCGATATGGTCTACAAAGGCATGCCTGCCAGACCAATCAGGGAGGAACAAAAAAAATTAGCCCATATCGCTCGCTTGCCAAAATTAGCCCAAGAGGTCAAAAACCTGCGTGCCCGCCTTGATCAGCTCGAGTCCGACCTTTAAACTAAATTCTTTATTCAATTCTTACATTAACAAACACCAACAATTTTTTCTATGGATATTCAAATTGCTACTCTATGTGACTTCGCTGCCGACTATAACGGCAAAATGGTTATCTCTGGCACGATCGACGTATTAGCAGCGCCCGCATTACCTATCGTCCAGCCGCATTGCTGCCTTGCTCTCCGCCTGTGCATTACGCCCGAAGACAACGGTGCTCACAAATTCACGGTCAATATCATTGATGGCGACGGGAAGTCCATCGATACCAAGATGCCAATCAAGGCTGATATACCAGTAGATTTACCGGAGGAAGTACCATTTTTACACCGTAATCTAATTCTCAACCTGCAAGGTTTGAAGTTCTCAGAGCCAGGCGTTTATTTCATTGATGTAAGCATAGACGAGGAGCTCATTCAGAGGCTGCCATTGCGTGTGGTCAAAGTAGACCCGAAGAATGAGCAGCAACCGCCTGTTTCTTAAATTCATTAGCTGATCGTGTCATCTCCGTTCTACCAGTGCGTGTTAATTACAGGGGCCTCATCGGGGCTTGGTGCTGAGTTTGCTCGCCAATTGGCGCAGGTTAGCGAATCGCTCATTCTTGTAGCACGTCGCGCAGATTTGCTGGACGAAATCGCAGCCGAAATCAAGGAGGATGTTCCAAGTATCTGCATACACTGCCTACAGTCAGATCTTGTTGATGATGGTCAGATCAGCGAATTCTTAGAAGCGGTACACTTGCTGGGTTTAGACCCGGATCTACTTATCAACAACGCTGGTATAGGTGACTATGGCGATTTCGTGTCCTCGGACTGGAAAAAAGTGGAGACCATGATGCGCCTAAACATGGAAGCTTTAACACACATTACCCATGCTATGTTGCCGGGTATGATTAGTCGTCGTAAAGGGGCCATCATCAATGTGAGTTCCCTAGCCAGTATTTTGCCTATTCCTGATTTCGCGGTTTATGCTGCAAGCAAGGCATACGTTACCAGTTTTTCAGAGGCTCTAAGGATAGAGATGATGGAACATGGTATCGAGGTGCTCGCACTATGTCCTGGCCCAGTGCATACTGGCTTTGGTCAAGTTGCGCAGCGCGGTGAGCCAACTAATGTAACGCCCGGTGGAGAATCTGTCTACGTAGATGCCAGGCAGGTGGTTGAAGAAGCCATATTGGCCCTTCAAAAGAGCAAGGCAAGGCACTACCCTGGAGGGAAAATCAGGTTGATGGCCTCTGTGATGAGCTCCATGCCTGTCTGGCTAATGCGTAAAATGATGAGTCGCAGACCACGCAGGCGAGCGTGATCATGATTCTATACATACAGGGCATAGTCCGATAAAATCAGATCAGTAAATAAGCTAATGAATTCGAAGCTAAACATGATTCCATGGCTCGCGGGGGTTCTGTTACTTACCTGCTCGTGTGGGGAGAATTCATCTTCAAGCTCTGCAGATGAGGTAGGCAAGGTTCCTGCGGAGCTTTTTGATGTTTCGCATGTTTTATCTAGCAATGATGTGCTGGTGCCAGCTGGCTCGTTATCTTCTACCAATGAAAGGCGATCAATCGTCAACGCATCGGTTAACATCAAGATGCGTGATCAAAAAATGAGTGGTATAACGACAAGGAGTTTTGAGCGCAATTACGTTTCAGATTATGTCAGCAGCAATGAGGTTAAGACACACTTCAAGAAGGATCTTGTTACCGCGCGCGTATTGATTGGCGGGCAGCCCGTGCCGCAGCCAAAGGAAATGGCCCCGCTCAATGGCAAGACAATCATCTTTAAAAAATCAGGTAATACTTGGATGGGCTCACTTGAGGGCTCAGCAGCTTCGTCCGAGCAGCGTGATCGTATTGAGAATTTAGCAAGGCTAATAGATGGTTATAATATTAGAGTGATACTAGGTACTATCCCAAGAAACGTGGGGGACAAATGGCGAATCAAACCCACAAAACTCAATGCGTATGCTGGGGGGCTTAAAGATATGGATGGAAGCTTCGGAGTTTTTTTTCGCTCATTGGTAATTCATGATGGATATGTTTGCGCTGAAATTATTGCTGATTTCGACCTTGTCGGCAGCGAGCTTGCAGGCAAAGAAATGAGGTTAACTGGCAAGGTGGAGTTGTTGCAATCGCTTGAATATCAAACCCCACTGAGAATGAAGGTGGATGGCAACATCGACATGACAAATCCAATCATGAATGGCATTGGCTCAATGAGAACGAAGGGGGCTGTAGAGCTGCTGAGAGAAACAATACTCGTGCTTCCTTAATCATGAGGCACTCTGAGCTTGTGGTAGACTTCCAAGTATCAGGCTAAAGTGGTTTTTTATAGCTGTCGCATCTGTTGTGCCATCCTGCCCGCCATCTATTTTCACCACGTGATTTTGGAGAGTTTTTGATGCGGCGATCTAAGCATCTTTTGGCTGCTGCTGAGAATTCTGAAGCCGCAGCTTTGCCAGATGCTACATCACGCATTTCGATCAACACCCACATTAGGCCCCAGCCTTGGTTGTTGTATCTTTCGCCTGGGTTAGTGCCATCTCCCTTGAAATTAACATAGTCGATGAGGGCGTAGGTGCCATTAGCGGTCGTTGATACTTTTTGGTAATTCGTCTTGATGCGCTGCTTTGAGTCATAAGGAGCATGGCGCATTATATTGGGAAGTGCCTCCCTGCTCGTTTTGATGATGAAATCTGTCTGGAGAGAGATATTACTGGCTAGCCAGCTGCGTAGTTCTCGAAGCCTAGGTCCTTCGAAGTCGCGAGAGAAAGAGGTCTTGTTTGGCCATGGGCAATGACGGCTTTTTATGAGCCATGCTGGCACGCTTCCCGGATGCTGCTGGTTTGCGTATGCAATAAATAGGGGGAAGGATTCGGTCCAGCGTCCCTGAAAATTCTTAGGATACCATATGAAGTGGCCTATTCCCATAGACGGAAACTCCTCTCCAGTATTCCAATGAGTTAATCCGTTGAATGAACCACCAGATTCATTCTGCCAGATTTTATTGCCGATTTTCTCTCTAGCTTCAGCAGACAAGTCGCTACCTACGCCCAGAGATGCTGTTGTGGCCCGCGATTGCTGATTTGGTTTATAAGAACCATTGGAAGTAGCGGTGCATGAGACGAGATGTATTTGGCAAATGATAGCCATAAACAATACGGTAGCGGGAAATGCTTGCAACATGCCAATATAATACGCTGTAATATGACCACTCCAAGGAGAAGTTTATGCCGATTGTTTTAAAGTATTTGATTACCGCTGGACTCGTTGTTCTGATATCTGAAGTTGCTCGTCGGAGTGATAAATTAGGTGCGCTGATAGCCGCCCTCCCGATGGTCACTGTTTTGGCCATGAGTTGGATGTTTTTCGAACTCAAGGGGGCGCAGCAAACCGAAAAAATTGCCAATCATGCCTATTATACCTTTTGGTATGTCATACCTACGATGCCCATGTTTTTGTTAATGCCATGGATGCTGCGCAAGGGCATACACTATGGCTGGTCGCTGCTCGCGGGATGCGTGCTTACCGCATTGTTATTTGTGTTCACAGCGTGGATCATGAAGCGATTCGGTATCGAGCTTATGTGATCAGATGCCTATTGAGGCTGTGACGAGCTGCCGGCATACGGCAACTAGGGTACGATGGTCACTGGCGTGCCCACTTTCACCTTTGAGAATACGGTGTAGACGATCTTGTAGTAGGTTCGTATGCAGCCATGTGACGCAGGGCGGCGGGGCACACGACCCTTGTGCATGCCGATGCCATCCCAGCTAATACGCATCCAGTATGGCATCTCTGCTCCAACATACTTACCTCCGAGCGGAACGACGTCTTTTCTGCTGTCTGCATCCGCATTAATGCATTCGCCATCAGCATCGTAAATCTTGCCGTATGTTGCTGAACGCTTACCTGATTTTATTTTTTCAAGGACCATGTATTTCCCAGGTGGAGTAGGGAAATCAGAGCGGCCGGTTGCAACGGGGTAGTCCATGGCCAATTGGGTATCGTTCATGAGGTAGCCACGTTGTTCCGATAAGTCGATTCTGATGCTGGAATTGGATTCGTTCGTTTCAGCAAGGACTTTCTCGTTTTTCCAAATGGAATAATTTCTAGGGTAGCCTTTCTGAGCTCGAAAATGGTGATAGTTGCCCGGTTCAAATGGATTAACGTGCAGTGCTTTATAAGGTTGCTGTTGCAGGTCGTTAGGGCTCGATGGCCCGCTGCATTGACTGCAAAAAAGAGCAGTGAGCACAGTTAAGAGGAGATACCTTGAGGAATTCATAGTCACCGAAGTGTAAAGGGAGCTGACCTTCAGTATAAAGCAATGGCTCACATTGCAAGCCTGTAAGAGTGAGACGTTTAAGCGCAGCTCACAACTTTCAGTTGGGGACCCGTATCGGATGCGGAAATAGCTAGGGCTAGAAAAAGTCTAAATGATAGACTCGCATTCTACCACTCATCTGTCATGAATGTGAGGTGCATTCAAACCAAGGTCAAGTCACACCATCGCGCCGTAATTGGGCGTCGTTTTATAGCTTGTTTGTTCTGCAGACTCAAAATGCGTTTAACGATAAGGCAGCGCAATTCCTTCTCATTCCACTGGGTGGATTACTGGTTAGCACAAGCAGCCTGCCTGCTGCTGGCGGGCTGGAATATATACTCGGGGCGCTGATTGTTCTGCCTTTTATTTTGTTTGCTCCCATTGCAGGGTGGTTATCAGATCGTTACAGTAAGACCAACGTGATTAGAGGCGCTATTTTTCTGCAGTTTGCAGTTTTTCTCTGTATATTATCAGCCGTTTATTACCAGAATTTGTGGCTTGCTGTTTTTGGGTTTTTTTTGCTCTCGGTAGAGTCTGTTATTCTCAGTCCTGCTAAGAGGGGGATTGTTAAAGAATTGGTCGGTCACGAGCGCTTAGGTTTCGCCAGTGGCATCTTGGAGATGTCTGTGGTGCTCGCCGTTTGCGTGGGTCAGGTGCTCTCCAGTTGGTGGTTTGATTCTAATTTGCTCGATCTCGAGATGAGCTCACCCGGTGATCCATCTAATGGATGGGAGGCAGCGTTTACCCCTCTGATGATCATCACCCTTGCAACGATTCCCACTATTTTACTTTCCTATGGAATTGAGAGAAAACCAGCGATGGGAAAAAGAAGCTTCGAGAAGAAGATTTTGTGGGAGCACTTTTCGCAGTTAAGAGACTTATGGGAGGATAGACGCATTAGGTTAAGCTCAGTGGGGATTGCTTTTTTCTGGGGCTTTGCTGGTTTTTTAAATTTAGCGGCGATTCAAATCGGTAAGGAAACGACAGGAGGAGGGCTAGGCTTTGGTACGGATATAGCATGGCTGATGTTTGCTGCCAGCGGGGGTATTGCCGGAGGTGGGCTGATTAGCTCAATTATCTGCAGGAAAAATATTCAGTTGGGGCTGGTGCCAATAGGAGGCTTTATGATGGCCTTTGGGTCTATCGCGCTTGCGATGACTTGTATCGAGTCCTCTTGGATTAGATTGTGGATCGCTGTTGCAGGTGCAGGAGGAGCGACCCTGTTGGTCCCTCTTAATGCGTATTTGCAAGATATCTGCCCACCTGAAAAGCGCGGAAGAATCATCGCAGGGTTGAACTTGCTGGACTGCCTGTCTGGACTGCTAGCAGTGCTAACCCAAGGCTTGATGGCTAAATTTGAATTACCTCACAGTCTTCAGTTTACCATACTTGCAGGGGTGTCAGTCGCCGCAACATGCTATGCGGCTAAGCTAGTGCCGGAGCATTTCATTGCTCTCATATTGGGCAAGCGTAGCGACACTGAGCGAGATCTCTAGCTAACCGGGGCAAAGTTTTCGGCTGATTTCGGAGGCCAGCTTCTGCATGTCGGCAAGCTCATCAACGGGGCAGGGCGTAAGCCAGTTTTCTTTACCAAACCATGTCCGTTGCCTTTTTGCGTATTGCCGCGTGGCTGCTGCAATCCTCTCCCTGCACTCCTCGATATTAATATCACCTTCCAAGTAAGAGTATAGCTGAGGAATGCCAATGGCTTTTTTGCAAGTGGTCGAAGGGGTTTTTAGTGCTGCGACTTCTTCAACCGCGCCATCTTTGAGCATCTGGCCTACTCGATGATTAATGCGCTCTCTCAATTGATCTCGATCCCATTGCAAGTAGGCTCCGCGTAGGCCCGCCTCGACCTTCTTGTTTTTATTTTTCCAGTCATTTTTCACCTCGGACATTTTGCTGCCGCTAAGGATGCAAATTTCGAGTGCACGAATGACATAACGCCTGTTCTTCAGGTTGGTTGCTTCTGCCCCTTCTGGATCTAGTTGAGTAAGCCTCTCAATCAAGGCTTCGTCACTCTCATTTTCGAGCTCATTGCGTAACGATTCGTCACTGGATGGAACGGGAGATGGTCCATGGCTTAGGAATTTAAGATAAAGCCCTGACCCACCAGTAACAATGGCTAGTTTACCGCGAGACTGGATTTCTTTGATTTTTTCGAGTGCCATTTCGCGAAACTGCATAGCATCACATAATTGGTTGGGTTGTAAAACGCCATAGAGGTGGTGCGGAGCCTGCTCCAGCTCAGCCTTGTTCGGTGCTGCGGAGATGATTTCTAAGCCTTGGTAGAGCTGATAAGCATCAGCGTTAACTATCTCCCCGTCATTGATGCGTGCCAGCTCAATCGCCAAGGATGATTTCCCTGATGCGGTTGGGCCGCAAATGTAAATCGGATCGAGCATAGGTAGTTGGTAATAGCAGAGAAAACCCGCTTGGAGGTTCACTCACAAGCGGGCTGGTTGATTTGATGTTACTGAGCTGATTGCATTTATTCTGATGCTGGCACTGTAGTGTCCTCTTTCTCTTCGTCAGGCTTGGAGCTAGCTCCATTGACAATCATACAGCGTCCCATGAAGGGCTGGTCGTGCAATACCTCGACCGCTTTTTCTGCATCGTCAACATTAAGCATTTGAATGAAACCATAACCACGAGAACGGTGTGTATGTCGGTTATAGATGATCTCTACGTTTTTAACGGTTCCTATACCTTTAAAAAGCTCCTCGAGATCGTGCTCGTTGGCATCGTATGACAGATTGCCCACATAGAGGCGTGGTGTCTCCACTGGAAAGTCTTTACCCTTTTCACCGGCACCTTTGCCTCTGGCTGGCACTGGGCCGCTAGGCTGGGCTTTTTTGGTGCCCTGCTTGGTGTTTCGAGCATTGCGTACATTTGATTTGGGTGCTTTGCCCGGCTCAGGCCTTCTGCGAGGGGGGCGAGTGGGTGCTTTGTAGAGACCGAAGAACTTGAGTATCTTCTCCCAAGTCGTCAGAGGCGCAGGCTTGGGTTGGCGACGACGCTGACCACCTTGACGCTTCTGTGGGCCTTGGTTGCTGTGGTTTCTATTGCGGTTTCTATTGCGGTTTCTATTGCGATTTTGATTACCGTTACGGTTGTTGCCACCTTGGCGGCCCTGCCCCCCGCCACTGCGGGAGTTGTTGTTGTTTTCTTGAGACATTGTAATAAGTCGTTTTGGATTGTTCGGAGCGCGTTGGCATGATGGCATATTTGTGTTCGGTTGCCGCAAGCTTTGAGAGGTAACTTAGTACTGCTTGGATTGCGCAGCTGATCTTACCATGATGAGATTCAAGCTTTGGAGTCATGATTGACGCTCCAGCTCTGTTCAGAGCAGATTGTTGTTTTGTCAGGATTTTGAAAGTGGCCGTGTTTGTCATTGGCCCTTTCATGATTTGATGCGCACAGATGCAGCTCCACCTGACCCAAGTAACGATTACTGGGCCTGTGATAGGTGAGGGGGTGCTGTTCATATCGACGTGCATAATCAATGTTGACGGCGCAACATAGGCTGTAAGTTCAATTTTACAAGGACGTATTACAAGGTTGTCAGATAGCTGCTAAAGGGTATGTTGGCGCTGGCACTGCCAATTTGTATACAGATATGAAGTTTTTGAATCTTTTGGCCTTGGGCCTATTCGCAAGCACCTCGATTTCCAGCCAAGCTGCCGAAAGTTATCTCGTAATGGAGGCTAACTCAGGGCGCGTGCTCCTTGCCTATAATACAGAGAAGAAACGGCCGATAGCGGGACTCACGAAAGTCGCTGCCGCGAGGGTAGCTCTAGATTGGGCGACTCTCTCAAAAACAAGTCTTTCTACCTACATTTCTGTACCTCAGAGCGCATCACTTTTGACTGGCCCCAATCCGATGCAGCTTGCTCCAGGAGATCGTATCCAGCTACGGGATGCCCTTTACGCGGCCCTACTTAGCTCTGATAATATTGCGGCACACTCACTAGCTGTGCATGTGGGGCAAGCGATACTCTCAAGGCGCCAGCTGCAGGGCGATGCCCATGAGACTTTTGTCTACGAAATGAATCAACTGGCCAAGTCGCTCGGCATGCGCCGCACGCGATTCACGACGGCCCATGGTTTGGATGGGTTCGCTAAGCGAGCTTACTCGACCGCGTCAGATGTAGCACGATTGAGTGTTCATGTGATGCGTGATGTAGGATTTGCATTTTATGTGAAACAACCGAGTCGGAAGATTTCCATCGTCAGCACCAATGGCGGCAAACGATCCTACCTTCTCAAGAATGACAATTCACTGCTTGGTGCGAATGGTATCAATGGCATCAAGACTGGCATGAGCGCTGCTGCAGGACAATGTGTGAGTCTCCACGTTCATCGCAGTCCTGTGGTCCGAAAAATCGATGATACTAAATCGCAAATTCGTAAACGTGACCTCATTGTAGTCGTGCTGGGTAGTTCAGACAGAAATGCACGTGCTCGAGGACTGATAGCTGAAGCATGGCCATTGTATGACCGGTGGGCTGCGGAAGGCTTTCTTGTCTCAGCAAAGAGGAAGGAACTGCTGACTGTGCCACGCCTCTGATCTGGTTGAGCATGTATTTTCTGCAGTAAGCAGGCACAGTTTAGTATTAAGTTCGTGCTGAACGAACAATTGTAAATATTAAATTTAGATATGAAAATAGGAGTTTTAAACAGTGGTGGCGACTGCCCCGGACTAAATGCGGTAATCAATGGCGTAGTGGGTGCTGCCGACAAACTTGGCTGGGAAGTTTACGGCTTCATTGATGGCTTTGAAGGTTTGCTGCCTGAGGGGGGGGATTATATCAAGCTTAGCCCCAATGACACCATCGGC
>Ga0206130_10001691_pt1 | contig 31673 bp, 31 predicted proteins | sample Helgoland_Spring_9_FD_148637 | JGI IMG/M metagenome (GOLD analysis project Ga0206130, IMG submission 148637) | Pelagic subsurface seawater microbial communities from Kabeltonne, Helgoland, North Sea - Helgoland_Spring_Bloom_20160512_1 | ecosystem: Environmental > Aquatic > Marine > Epipelagic ...
TAAACAGATAAAAAGTCTTTGTAAAATGGCTGGAATAGATGGGTTGGTGAGTGGGTTTAAAAACAACCCGAAGACTCGAAGAAAAGAAGTTGTATCTGCGCCGAAGTATGAGTTTATAACCTCACACATTATGAGACGTTCGTTTGCTTCTAATTATTATGGGAAAATTGAAACGCCGCTACTTATGAATATTACTGGGCATTCTAAAGAGAGTACTTTTCTAACCTATATTGGAACGCATCAAAATAAAGATGCACTAGCAGATTTGTTTATGCAACAGGCGGGAGTTATTTGTTAGGATCTGGATCTCTATCTGTAAAACCTTGCTTATCTATTTTTTTTAATTGTTTGATCGTAAATTGATCTCGAACAGACTTTGTTTTTGGAAAGATGTAATTAGAGAGGGTTACAAATAGTTTTACTCGTTCTGTTTTGGTTAGTTTTTCTTGGTTTATTAAAAGATCATCTAACACTTTTTCGTAGAGTATTTCCATCTTTTCTTTAACGGAAGGTCCTTCTTTTTTTGCAGGTCCTCTTTTAGATTTTTTACCTGCTTTCTTTGCTGAATTTGGATCGAATGGCATTACTTATTTTTTAAAAACTTCGTTTAGGTAAATCTTTAAACCATTTTTCATAAAGTTTAGAAGTGGGCACTAAAATAACCCAAGCCGTCATGAAGATTAATTGTAAATCTAATAAAAAAGAACAGTTTGATTGATACCACATTTCCAATTCACCTTTATAAGGCGCTATAACGCGTTTATAAAACCCATGCGGATCTTCATCCGTAACAGCTGAGATAATCGACTCCTCATCTCTAAATATGATAGAACCAATCCCAGTAAGTCCGGGCTTTACATTATATATTTTCGATTGCACTTCTTCATTATATGCAGAAAATGTTTTAGTTACTAATGGCCTAGGGCCAACTAAACTTATATCCCCCTTTAAAATATTAATGATTTGTGGTAATTCATTGATCTTAGTTTTTCTTAAAAATGCTCCTATTTTTGTAACTCTGGGATCATTTTGAAGAGTAATACTTCCTGTACCAATGTTCATAGAGTTTTTAAGCATTGTTGCAAATTTCCATATTTGGAATCTTGAATTATAGATTCCATAACGTTCTTGAAAATAAAAAACCTCTCCTTCTCCAGAAAGTCTAAGAATTATAATAATTGGAATAAAAAGAGGCAATAAAATAATTAGTGAAAATAGACTAACTATAATGTCTAATAAACGCTTAAAAAAATTATACATAATTTACATTTTTTGATCTAAATGTTTACCAGTTTCAATGTGCATAAAATCTGGAACATATTTTTTAATAATAGTTACTATATCTGATTTTTGAGAATTTGGATTATTAAACACACTCTCAAAATCAGCTTCTACATCTTCAAAAGATATTTTAATCTCTGGAGTATTTATGAACCCTAAAGAATCGTAATTGTCAGTATTGTAATCTTCTTCTTCTGTATAAAACTCTTCATATGTTTTTTCTCCTGAGGTGTCTGTCTTGAAAAAATAAATTGGATACTTTGTTGGATACTTATCAAAATCAAAGTTTTTAGCTTCTTGTTCCGAAAGAACTAATTCTGGCTTAAATCCGTTCTCTTTTAGAAAATCTAAGGCAATTTCTTTAAAATAGATTTGATCCTTATGAAAATCTAATTTAGGAAAGAAAATATTTCCTGTATCTCCTAAAAATGTGGCCAATAAACATATTTGTCCCGATTGTTCCGGGGTGACAAAAAATCTCTTAATATCTGATGGACAAGAAAGTGGTTGTTTTTTATTAAGTCTATAAATAAATCCATCTAACAAACTTCCATTAGAAAAAGCAACATTGGCAAACCTAGCCGTTGAAACTCTAAAATTATTTTTTTTGGAAAGAATTAATTTTTCCATTAAACTTTTTGAGGCTCCCATAATATTCACAGGGTTCGCAGCTTTATCAGTAGAAACACTGAAAAAGTGTTTAGGAGGATTTTTCTCGCACAAATTTAAAAGTTTGATGGCCCCAAAAACATTGTTTTTAATTAGAGCTTCAACAGAAATTTTATCTTTTTCTGAACGTACATGTTTATGGGCTGAAAAATTTGAAACAACATCCCAAGTATCTGAATTAAATATTTTATCAAAAGTATCACTCAATAAATTAACCGGATACGTAATGTATTCTGGATTGTAATCCATCAAATTAGAACTTCTCAAATCTCTTGTTAGTTCAGTTAAACCATTTTCATTAATATCTACTACAGTTATTTTAGAAGGTTTAAATTTTAAAATTTGTTTAATGTAGCTGGATCCTATTGTTCCAGCACCACCTATGACAAGTATATTAGTATCATTAATATTATCGAAAAGTGAATTACTGAATTTTTCTAAATCATAATCAAAATTAATGTGCTTTTTTATTATTTTATTTGTAATCATTATATTGAGCTTTTATTTTTTAAAGGATTTAAAAGTTTCTAATAAACCTTTTTTACTACCAATAGGAAGTTCTTTTCCAATAGCATTGATAATTTTCTTATTACTAACCACGTATGATTCAGTTATTTTTTTTAGTCTTTCAGAATTCAATGGTAAATTAATTTTATCACCTAGTTTAGCAACATTTTTAATTAACCTCCTAGAAACTCTCCACATTATAGGATTATTATTTGTTGATTTAGAAATAAGTCTAATAACCTCATTAGTTGATAAAGGAACATCATCAGCAATGTTATATATTCCTGGTGATATACTTTCATTTTGAATTAACTCTCTAATAACAAATAACAGATTATCAATACTACAAAAAGATCGTTGATTATCAAAAGCTCCTAATAACCAGGGGAATTTCATTGACACTAATTTATATAATAGATTTAAATTTCCTTTGTTTCCTGGGCCGTGAATCATACAAGGCCTTAATATGTATATTCTTTTATTTTTAATATTTATTTTAGAGGATATATATTTTTCAGCTAATAACTTACTCTTTCCATAATGTGTTTTTGGATTTGGAAAATGATCTTCAGTCAACACTCCATCGACGACATCTGCTACAGCTTTAACAGAACTAAGAATGATAAAAACTTTTGCATTAGAGTTTAAAAAGGAATCAAAAACATCCTTAGTTAATTCTGTGTTTATTTCATAGTAATCTTTAGAGTTAGCTGTTTTTTTTAAGTCATGGGCCTTACCTGCTAAATGAACAACTATTTCTTCGCTAATTGAGATATTACTTTCCCTTTGATAGGTACGGATTTTATATGAATTATTGAAGTATGAAATAAAATTCCTACCTACGAATCCTGATGCACCAGTTAAAAAAATAGTCATAATTAAGTATTAATTAAAACTTTAAACATTTAACAGTTCAAAATTAGATTTAACATTCCTTAGTTTTGAAGTACCAAAAACAACATAATCTAAATTAAGCTTTTTTATATAGTCTATAGAACTAGGAATATCAGCTGCACCACTAGCGAATATACTCATAGCCATTAACTTATAATTTGGTCTTGAATTAATAAAACTTTCTACAACACTAAGAGAAGGGAAAACGTTAAATCCTTGTTTATTTATATTGAAACAAACAATTAAATCAGATATTTTTGATACTTTATTATGATTTAAAATATAGTCTAGCTTAATTGGATTTAAAGTAATTAATCCAGGCTTATATCCCATTTTTGATACTGAATTAATAAAATCAACTATTAGATCTCCTCTTCCCATTCCTATTAATAAGTCAGTAATAATATTTTGCATATATATATAACTACCCTTTTTTAAATTTGAAGGCACTTCAATATCTAATGATAATGGAACTAAATATTTCACATTTCTAGTTAAAAGTAATTTACTTCCAACTAAAATATTTTTCCAAAAAGACGTGTTTTTAATTACATATTTTAATAAACTTAACATACCACTCTCGTTTATCATATTAGCATACTTGTGTGGATAAGGAATACTGTAGTGAATTTCTTTATTGCTTTTAAAATCAGTTTGAGAGATAAGTTTATATCCAATGTTATTTGAATTTATCATAAATCCGTCTAAACCAAAACTAAGTGAATCATTAATAAAATCTTCGATTTTATTTAAAGAATCAAATTTGAGTTTAGTTTTTTCTCCTTTATTTAAATCAAAATGATTTACACCAAAAAATTGATTATCTCCTAGAATTATCTTCATAATTTAATATTTTCTTTATAATTTTATTAACCCCTAATCCATCATTTACATTAGCCATAACAGAACAATCATCTAAAAGATCTTCCATTTGCTTGGTGAAATCAATTCCTCTTAAATAAAAAGGAACAGATTCAGAAATATCAGTAACAGATATTTTATCAATATTTTTTCCAATGTCATTATAAATTAAAACTTGTTGTTGGTCCAAGAAATATTTGGTACCATCTTTCATTAAAATTTCTAAACTAAAAACAGGTTTTCTTACCTCTTTTTTAACCCAATTAAAATGTAGAGAGACTGTAACATTTGTATCTGTTTTAAGTTCTGCATCTAATATATCATCAACATCTGAGATTACTGATTGTTTATTAGCACTTTGTACATCCATAGAGCTGGTTCCTAAGATGTATTGAATTAAATCAATAACATGAGAACCTACTTCATTTAAAACTCCTGAAAAAGGCCCATTTCTCCAGCCAACTGGTTTTTTTTCTAAAGTATTACTTAAAAACTGACCTTTTATTGAAAGAATATCTTTAGTTAAAATATTAGATTTAGCCCATTGAATACAAGGATTGTATCTGAGAACATAACCAATATATAAGTTTTTAGAACTAAAAAGTGGATCCTTTGTAGTGTTTGTATATCCGCCAAATGGTTTTTCAACAAATATTTTCTTATCTCCTCTGTTAATGCTTGTTTTTAGCAGTTCTAAATGAATAAATGGAGGTGTTGTAATCAAAGTAATATCAAAAGCTTTAGTAAGAGAAGAATCGTCCTTATAAAAGGTCACTTTATCAAAATTTGTTTTTAAAAGAGATCGAAGAAATTTATTAGGTTCTATGATCGTAAAATCAATCTCTGAATTCAATCCATTTAAAATTGTAAAATGAGTTAAACCCATTCGACCAAAACCATAAATCAGTATATTCATTGTATTATTTGTTTTTAGAGAAAATAATTTTAAACATTATTATAAAACTTTTTTTTAATCTTGGAATCATTCTAGGCTCAGCCATAACTCTGTAAAGCCATTCTAAGCCAACTCTCTGTAAAAACATCGGAGCTCTTTTTATATTTCCTGTCTGAGTGTCAAATACTGCTCCAACACCAATGGCAAAATTTACGTTAATTTTATTGATATTATCCATAATCCAATTTTCTTGTTTTGGCAAACCTAATCCCACCCAAATAAAATTTGGATTACATTTATTTATATCGTTTAAAATATCGTTTTTTTCTTGATTATTTAATTTTCTAAAAGGAGGACTATATACACCTACAATTTTAGATTTTGGAAATTTTTTAAGGCATTTAATTTTTAAATCCTCCACTACTTCTGGCACACCACCATAAAAATAATGAGTCCAATCGAAATTTTGTCCTTCATCAATAACATCGTTAAAAATTTTAGGACCGTTGTATCTAATAATTTTTTTACCTTTAAAAAATCCTCCAATTTTGACGCCAATACCATCACAAAGAGAAAATTTTGAATTATTAATATAATTATAGTGTTCTAAGTTTTTTGAACCAAAATAAATAGCTTCAGTATTTGTAATAGAAATATGCTGATGCTTAATATCAGTATCAATATCCAATTTTAAAAGTTTGATTGCAGTGCTTTTATTTAAAGAATGAAAGTTCATTCCTAATATTTTATCTATATACATAAATTAATTAAAAAATTTTTGATAAACATCTATTGTTTGTTTTGCAGTATGTTTCCAACTAAAATGTTTTAAATTTTCTTTACCTTTTTCAATAAGTTTTTTCCTCAAATCATCATCATTATATAAAAGAAGAATTTTTTCTGAAAGTTCAGTAGCAGAATTTGGATTAAAATATAAACATGCTTGTCTTCCAACTTCCGGAAGTGACGCAGCCATACTTGTGATAACTGGTGAATTAAATACCATTGCCTCTAAAACTGGTAAACCAAAACCTTCATAAAGAGAAGGATAAACAACCATTAATGAATTTTTATACAAGAAATTTTTATCGCTTTCACTAACAAAACCAGTAATAAAAATTTCTTTTTCTAAATTATTATTTTTTATAAATTCGAATGTTTTATTTTTAAAATCACCCTTTAACTGTCCCGAAACAATTAGTTTTAAATTAATTTTCTCGTTTTTTCTAATTAATTTAAATGCTTTCAAAAGTACTATTAGGTTTTTATGAGGCATTGAAGTAGTAACGGTATATATAAAAGGGTTTTTTGAAATTGATTTAATTTCTTCAGATATTGAATTTTCATCGTTACTGTTAGAAATACAAGGTGCTAAAAGCACAGGATAAGTTTCTTTAAATCTTATTTTTTTTTCATAAATTTCATCTGAAATAAACTTTGAAATTGTTATTATTCCTTTGGCATTTTTAATTGATCTAGGAGCGGTTATCCCCATGTATTTATAGCGAAGAGATTTAACACCATAATCTAAGTAATATTTCCACATTAAATCTAAAACAGTTAAAATCGATTTATTTTTTAATATAAAAGAAATATTATTACCCATAAAATGAACAAAGGATAGCCCATAAAAGTAAAAACAAATAGGAATAAAAATTTGTTCATGTATAATTCTTAATACTTTAAATTTAACAGATAGTTTATTTACAATAAGTTTTACATTTTCAGCTTTAGGTATATAATCTATATTTTTGGAGTTAGTAAAAATATAAAACTCATCATTTTTAGATTGCGAAATTATTTCTGGTAAAATATTCCAGACATATGCACCTGGACCAACACCATAGTTATTTCCTGGCTTGTCATAAGAGTAAATATCAATCCCTATTTTCATTTTTAATTTTTAATTTTTAATTGAAACTCAATCATTTCCTTAATAACATTTTCTATGTCTTTTGTAGGTTCCCATCCCAAGATGTTTTTTGCTTTACTATTATCTGCTTTACTAATTAAAATATCAGAAGGTCTTAATAAACTTTTGTCAACAATTATATAATCTTTATAGTTTAATCCAAAATAATCAAATGTTATTTTTATGAAATCCTTAAGGGATATAGTTTTTCCAGTAGCAATAATATAATCATCTGGATTTTCTTGTTGTAAAATTAAATACATTGCTTCAACATAATCAGGAGCCCAACCCCAATCACGACTAATATTTATATTACCAATTTTAAAAGAATTTTGTTTTTTATTATAAATATTTATTGCGGCTAAAACTATTTTTTGTGTAACAAATCTCTTGGGCCTTAAATATGATTCATGATTAAATAATATTCCAGATGAAACATGTAAGTTATAAGCTTCTCTATAGTTAGAAACTTGCCAAAAAGCCGAGGATTTTGCGACTCCATAAGGGCTTTTAGGCCTAAATGGAGTTTTCTCATTTGCACTTTGACCACCAGTATCACCAAAACACTCACTAGATGAAGCGTTATAAAACTTCGTGTTTTGTTTGAACAATCTTATAACCTCAAGAATATTTAAAGTACCAACAGAGATGCTTTCATGAGTGTCAAATGGCATTTCAAAAGAAAGACCAACTGATGTTTGACCAGAAAGATTATATACTTCGTCAGGTTGTATTTCTAAAAAGACCTGAACAACACTTCTAAAATCTATAAGAGACATTGAGTATAGAGTCACATCATTTTGAATATTAAGCGTAATAAGAGAATTAATATTAGCTCTTTCTTTGTCCCTAGAGGTACCATAAACAGTATAATTTTTTTCTAATAGATATTTAGCTAAAAAAGCCCCGTCTTGTCCAGTTACACCAATAATCAATGCTTTCTTTTTCATTTTTTATTTTAAGGTTTTTATAAATATTTCTTCGTACTTTCTAACATAAGATTTTAAATCACAGAGTTCCGTAATTTTTTTCTTTGCTGATTTACCAATTTCACTTCTTAATTTTGGATTATCCTTGAGAAATAAAATTTTATTTGCGACTTCAGTGTGTGACCCTTTTGAAACTAAATAGCCAAACTTATTTGTATTCCCAATTAAATCAACATTACCTCCGACATTAGTAGCTATTACTGGTTTCATTAAAAACATAGATTCTAAAATTGTATTTGAAAATCCTTCTCCAAATGAACAAAGTACTGAAATATCACAAGCATTTACATAATTAATTGCATCTATTTTTTCGCCAATCATCAAAATATTATTTTCTAAATTATTTGTAGAAATTAATTTTTTTATATCATCTTTTAAAGGTCCACCACCCATTATAACAAACTTAACTAGGTTAGTTTTATTTACAACAACTTTTGCTGCATTTACAAATGTTTCAAAATCTTTCCACGGATCTAATCTAGCACTCATTAAGACAAAGCATTCGTTACTTTCAATCTTTAAATCTTTCCTAATTTTATCAGATTTTTTTGTAATAACGTAAGAAAAATCAGAACCATTATTAATAGTCACCAGTGGTTTTCTGATTTTTAAAATTTTACTATAATGTATATTTAAAGCATTAGAATTAACAACTGTAAATTTTGAGGAGTTATATAATAATTGTGAAAATAAAACATCTATCCATTTATAAGATTTACTTAAGTGACCTTTCCAAAAAGTTAAAGCTCTAAAAGAACCAATCAGCGAAATTTTCTTAAATAAAAAAAAATTTACAATTTTAAAATAAATTAAGTTAGGAGCAGCATTTAGATATATAACATCTGTTTTTTCTTTTTTAAAAATTTTATATAATTTGTAAGAAATTAAGGGATTGAATGATTTTTTTTTATTGGGTGTAGAATTTCTGCCTAAATCTATCATTTTACAACCTGAATTATAGAATTCTTCTCTTAGTCCTCCTTTATCCGTATTTTGGGTTAATACGCAAACATTAAATATATTCTTGTTCAAAAATTTAGCTAAATATAGAGTTTGGCGATGCATTCCACCAATCATCAAACTATCTATATATAATATTATATTAATTTTTCTATTATTTTTCAACACCTATATTTAGATTTTTTTTAGGTAAACTAACACTAAATTCGTTTAAGTAAACACTTACTACATAAGCCATTATTATCCAGCCTAACTTCATTGTCAATATTTGACCAGAAAATAATAATCCAAAAATTGGAGACATTAATAATGCAGGAAGGATTACCCCTTTTGTTTTTGCACATTTATAAGCACAATAACTAATTCTTAAAATAAAAATCAGATATAATACTAATCCAATAATACCTGAGTAAATCAGAACTTCAATAAATACATTATGAGGACTGGCAAGTCCAAATAATGCAAAATATCCAGTTTCACCAATCCCAAAAATAAAATTGTTTTGAATAACAGTGAATAAATTATTCCATATTTCTCCTCTGCCTCCAAGTACTTCATCCGCGTTCTCGCTTGCAGCTGTTTTAAGTATTCTAAGCATTATGACTTCTGAGTTCAAAATAAATCTCAAAAAATATGCAAATGAAAAAGTTCCAACAATTATTACAGCAATTTTATTCCAATTATTTTTTGCTTTATAAAAAAGTATTCCAACAATAATAGCCAGTGAGAAAGATATAAAGCCTTTTCGAGATCCAGTATCTGCCATTAACTGTACCATACTAATTACAGGAATAAGAAAAAGAAACCTATAAAGTCCTATTTGTAATCTATTTTGCGCTACAGTTAAAAAAATAATTAAAGTTGAAATAACCATCCGTAAACTAATAATGTTTGAATTATCTCCAAAAATAGTTTTCCTTCCATTATCATCTATTGAAACTCCAATATCTGCAATGGAAAAAAGAGTCAATACAATTGAACCAAGGGCAAGCATCAACATTGCTTTTTCCATAGCCCTTATATCTTTCCTCCCATGATTTATTAATATCCAAAATAAAATTATATTTTGAAAAAGTCCGAAATTAAAAAATCTTGCAGATAAATCATTAATATTTAATAAACTTATTATTGTTAATAATCCAAAAAAGGCAAGTATAGTTCCTATTATGTTTTTTATATAACTTATTTTTATATAATCCTTGTGTTGAATCATTATAGTGACTAAGTATATTAAAATTGTAAATTTTGGTATAGAAAAATTATTCACCCCAAAAAAAGATAACTCTTGAAAATTAACAAAAAAAAAGTATAGGTATAGAGCGTAATTTTGCAACTTTTTAACTGAAATCATTATTTTTTTATATTATTTTCAATCTATTTTAAAAAAAACTTTTGAAGCCAAAATTATATTGAATATTATTACTTGAATTTAAGAAATATTGTGGGTATATATTTTTTAATTATAGGGGTTATTGTATGTCTAACTCTGTAATATAAATATTCCAATAGTACAAAATTTCTTTTAGATCCCTCTAAATATTTATCCTTCAACCCTTCAATTTTATAAATTTCACTCATTTTTGAAATACTGGCAAACAAAATTAATTTGTCATAAAAAAATAAACTTTTGGATGGGAATATTTTTAATAATGATACTAGTTTCTTAATAGCCCTGATATTGAATATCCCCAACCTTGAAAAATTCTCTGAATAAATTAATGTAATAATATCATCAAAAATTTCAGTTTTAATAATTTTCACATATGAATGATGATCTTTTTTCAATTTATCGGGGTTACCTACTTTTTGACCATATGGCAGCCCGGTTCTTGCCCATGGTATATCATCTAGTTTTGTAATAAAATTATTGTACATATATTTATAAACTAAATCATTTCTTCTTTCAGGAATTAATGACCACATATAGCCATAAACATTTGGGTGTGTAAAAACCTGATAAAACTCACTTTTCTCATTTAACAATTCCATACAAGGATTTAACATTCTTCTCATATAGTGCAACTGATAATCCAGTTCGTTTTGAGCATACGATTCTTTTTTAGGGAATTTCGCGTGATACGATTTTACATCTTTCTCAACAAAACTAAGTGAATTATTGAACACATTTTGATTAACAATATTGATTAAATTTGTGATTTTACCTAAAATGGGCTTTAGATATTTCACCTTCCATCCAGCATACTCAGCCCTGCCAATACTATCTCCATAACTCCCCGCTAAGATTACTTCCAAATTAGCATTGTCATCTCTTACTTGAGGAATTGCATGCAAATGGATCGGTGAGTATTCGCAACCACGAATTGCCGTTTCAGAAATATTATTTAATAAGTCTTTTGCTGTTACAGTATAATGTTTCCATTTCCAATTTAATCGGTGTGCGATTTCTTTAGCATATATTACATCTCTGGAATCAATATTTCCCCATGTTAATCCAGTTACTTCCAATGCAGGTGAAAATTTGTTCTTTTTTATTAGATAATCTAAAGCCCCTGCAACCATTCTACTATCCATACCGCCACTAAGTAGAATGCCTACCTTTGTCCTATTACCAATATATAATTGTAATTCTGAACATATTTTATCAAATAATGTATGGGCAATTTCTTGTTCACTAATATCTAATTGACCATGTTTAGGTACCTTATAGTAATCCCAATCATTATTGTTGTTATTTGGTTTAGCCAGCCATGGAGTTTTATAAACCTCTTGTATTATAGTTCTATCACCAAGAATATATGTTTTATGCAGTAATTCTATAACTGCAACTGGATCTATTTTGCGTAAGGAACTATCTTTAGCCAAAAGATCTGATAAATTTGATTTAATTACAAACTCTCCATTTTTTTGAAAATAATAGGGGTTATTAAAACCTAGGTGATTATAATTCTGAAACATATATATTTTTATTGATTTAGAATTTTAATAAGTATATCTCTATGTGCCTCACAACGAATTACATTTAGCAGTAATTTTTTTTTTGATTTAGAAATAAAAGAAGACAAGAGCTTTCTATTATAAAGTGCAACTAAATATCTATTTGAATATGGTTCTAAATAAGAATAATATTGTCTTTGATGATTGTTTGCGTAATTATTAAATTTTTCTTCAATTATCTTAGAATTACTAATTTGATTATTTAATTGAGATATTTCAGCCACAAAAGCCTTCTTATCAGAGCCATTCATTAATTTAACGCCAATATTTTGTTCTTGTTCTGCTTGTGTATAAGGATGAATGGTGAAATTGATTACACCGTTATCAATTGTAAACTGTACAGCATATCCTTTATTCCAAATAGAATTTCTCTTTTTTGGCCAATCAAAAACAAAATTTCCCAAACTATAGAATATCGGTTTCTCATTGTACATTTCGTACCCACTATAACAATGAGTATGGTGTCCAATTACCGCATCTGCTCCGGCGTCAATAAAAAAACGATACGTCTCCTGCATTCTAGGGCTTGGCAATTGATAATGCTCATGCCCTCCATGTATTATTACAAAAACATAATCTGCATTTAACTTTGCTTCTTTTATTTGATTAAAATTAGAAATCGGATTTAAAGGATTGGCCCCTGGATGATTTCCTGTAGTAGTTGACCATTCGTTTTCGCAAAAGTTAACAAATGCTATTTTCGAATTATTCACAATTTTATAAAACGGCTTTTTTGCTTCATTAAAATTTATTCCTACACCTACAGTATCGATTTTTGATTTTTTACAAGAATCAATAGTTGAAAACAATCCTTCATCACCATAGTCCATGATATGATTATTAGCAAGCGTTACTAAATCAAACCCAGCATAAGCAAGAGCCTCTATAGAGTTTTTTGAAGCTTTCAAATTTGGTCCAGATTTTTCAATTTTCTTACCATTTTCGATTAACGGACATTCCAAGTTTGTAACAGAAATGTCCGAATCTTTCATAACTGTTAGAAAATCAGTAAAGATTTTGGAATAATCAGATGTATCGATTAATCCCTGTATTCTATTAATTGGACAAAAGTCACCTGTAATTAATATTTTAATCATTTAATTTTTTATTTATTTTCAATTCTTTTCCAAGTATTTAAAACCAAATTTTGTAATTACAAGATATTAATCCTAATTAAAAAAAAACCTATAACATCTTTTCATAAACAAACCAAAATGTCTTAAACTAATATCTCCACATATAAATTTATTCAAAAAATATACTGGACTATTGAATAACTTATTTAAGTCATTTTTTAACTGATTAGAAGGATGTAATTTGTTTAATTCAAAAATCAGATCATGAAATATAATTCCTTTTTTTTTGCTAAAATAATTTTTAATAGCAAAATCCAAAGAGTACTTAAATCTTAAATCAAAAATTGGTTTAATTAAGTCGTGATTATTATAATTGTTAAGTAATATCGTAAGTTCGTTCGTTATATTTGTAAGTGTTTGATATTCAGATTGTAAAGTAGTTGTTCTAGTTAATGAATTCAAGTTTTTATAATACACGTAATAGAAATCTTTCACAAAAACAAATTTACTGGCTCTAATTAATATCTCTGTAGCGTATAATAAGTCTTCTGCGTGATTTATACTTTTGTTCATATAAATCATATTCTCCACCAAATTCCTTTTCACAATTTTATTCCAAACAGCACCTATAAAATACTTTTGAATATCAACTTTATTTGTCCCAAAAAATTCTTTTCTTACTTTTTTAATGTGCTTTCTCTTGCCATTTGAATCTTCTGTTAAATAATTGTATATTATAACATCTGCATCTGTCTCTTTTATTTTTTTATATAAACCATTTAATGCCCCTGGTAACAACCAATCATCAGAATCCACATGCATGATGTAATCGCCCAATGCTATTTTCATCCCTGTAGTGCGAGCTAAAGATAATTTCATGTTTTTCTTATGCTCAACTATTTTTAATCGGGTTTGATGTAACGCATATTTTTTCAAAATATGCAAACTATTATCAGTTGACTTATCATCAACTGCGATTACCTCAAAAGAACCATTAAATTCTTGGTTAAAAACAGAATCTAAACACCTATTTAGATACTTTTCAACATTGTATACAGGTACAATAATAGAAATATTAGGCCTAATCTCACTCAATTTAACTTCATATTTAGGTTTTTGTTTGTATATATATAATGAAATTGGAATTTTGTATACATTCTGTAATAAATCATGAGTCTTTTAGTAAAAAAATAATATAACAACAAAATAAAGCAAAATTATACTTAGTTTAAAATTTTCTGATGAACTATTTGAAGCTTCTGTAGCAAAGTATATTTCTTATTTTCTATGAGTATTACTTTAATATCCTAAAGTCGAAATAGTGATTTTTTTGTTGTAAATTTCAAAGGTCAAATAATTAGTTATAGTATATGAATAAACTGAGTATTTATTCTTTTACACTCTTCCATTTATTTAAATGATCGGCCAATTTCAATCCTAAAGCGGCAATAGTTAAGCCAGTATTTGCCATACCAGTTCCTGGTATAACTGAACCATCACAAATATATAGATTTTCAGTGCCAAAAACTTTAATGTTTGAATCACATACACCCTCTGATGCCGTTGAAGCCATTCTTGCAGTCCCTGAATGATGTGATGAAGAAAATATTCCAGATTTCCAATTTTTATAAATATTAGCCGATATTATATTGCCTTCTAATAGATGTAAAATTTTTTTAATCCCCTGATTATAAATATCAATAAGATCATCATCTAAAATCCACTTACGATTGATAGAGGAATTATCTCCTTCCCATATTGCGCGGAATTTTGAAGGTGGTTGTTCTGCAACCATTAGTAAAGAGTATGAACTTGTTGGGAAATTGATATTGAACTTGAATGAAAGTATCTCCATCAAATCATCCATGTGTGTTAATAATCTAAAATATAAACGAGGGTTAAACCAATTATTTCGTAATTCATTAATTACGCTTTTTACTCTTTTCTTGCGCGTAATAACTTTAGAATTTGCAGAAGGTCTAAGTTGAAACGAAATACGCAGCCCGTCAACTGTAACCATTAAAGGCAAACGTAAATTTCCATTTGCACAGGGAAAATTCCACAATTTAAATAGTGGTTTGCTGAGTTTTAAATCACCCACTAGTACCGTTGGGTGATCCTCATAATTGTAACCAATATTACTGATTTTTAATTTTGTGTTGGTTTTACAAATTTTGTCCAACAAAATTGGTGTACTTAAACCACCTGTTGCAAAAACAAATATATCTCCTTCAATTTCTTCTATTATTCCATTTCTATTTACTTTTAGGTTTTTAATATTATTATCTAAACCTAGTTTTGCATCTATTACCTCTCCTTCTATCAAGTTAACTCTATCCTTCAATTTAAATTTTTCCCATGGATTTATACGTGTTTTTGGATAAAATAACCACTCCTCAAAACAGTTTTCATTGAATCCAGCAGAAATATATTTTTTTAAAAGTAATTTAGATTTCTCCTTAATTAGATTTCTGTCTTTTCCTGAAAGAAGAAATATAGCTTGTTCATAATATTTCTCTATACTTAGTTTTGAAAATGGCCATCGATTATTGAAAATACTTTCTTCAATTTCTATAAGTCCATTATGCCATAATATTGTCGTCCCACCAAGTCCCGAGCATATGTGTGGGTCTGTAAGTGCGGGTGCATCAATGTCCTTTACCCTGTTTTGTAATAGTGGTAAAGAACCTCCTTGTTCGATGATTGTAATGTTCCATTTATCAGCTAAACTATGAGCTAAAACACAACCTCCAAGACCTGCTCCTACAATAACTATTTCTTTTTTTTTCATAATAATATTCGCTTTTGAAAATTTACAGAATGTTCTTCGTGGGTAGATTCTGGTACAGAATTTTCATAAATACTGGTGTTAATTTTGTAACCTTTATTCCACTTATCTAAAAGAAATTGCACAGAAATATTCCCGCTTTTATTTAAAAATTCTTCTTGGACACGATTTATTGGCAAATTTAAAATTATACTCTTATCATAACATAAGCCAGGACGTTTAATCATTAAATGTCCAAATGTTTTAAGCTCACTTTCGTATGTGTTTGGTGCTTTAAAGTCTGAAATTTGAGATAAAACTAGTATCTCAGAAGTTGAATAAACATGACCATCTACAGACCACGGATCTGACCAATGATGCTTTTGTTCAAACCAATTAAACTTCATAAGCTCTAATTGATTTTGTAAATTAATAAATTCAGGTGGTTTTTGTTTCGCACCAGTTGTGTAGTTGTATTTTAATCTTGGACTATGACGAAGAGATAATGTAAATTGACTTGTATCCAAAGAAGAGGCATATTTAAAATTAATTTTTCTGATAAATATGTTGTCATCTGTTAAAAAAAATAAATTAGCTGTTTTTATTCCTTCTAGTTCAGTTATTAAAGTTTTCCTGAAATCAAATTGTTCATTTACTAATTTAATTTTTGGGAATAATTCGCCAACTTCTTTGTAAGATTTTTCATGTAATTCATTACTAGCATGATAAATAATAATTAAAGGAGCAGGGTTTTCTACAAATTTAAAATAGGTTTCTAGCATTGCGTAAAGCTGCATTGCCCTGTCTTTACTGAACACTAAGCCAGATAAACCAGATTTAAATTCTGGAGAAATTAATTTTGACAATTCACGAATTAACCTCGATCGCTGTTCCAGTAAATGCTGATTTTCACTTTTGGAAAGTAATACGCCTCCAAAAAAATTAATTAGTTTTCTGGTTACATTTACAAAGTGTATAAAAAAATTTAATCTGAAATATTTTTTTATATTATTTTTCAAATACATTAATTTCATATTAAACATAGCCTTAATTATAGTTTTACTGCTCTGACGTGAAATCCAAAACAGCCCAAATCATCCGTTTTATTTGCTATACGTCTCAATTTCACAAATCGTAAAATAAAAGCAACTAAAATTTTAACATAAATTGGAGCTTTTCCATAAATAGTTAGTAATCTTCTTAATTCTTGAGAAAAATATTCAGACCAATCACCATTTGCAGTAATTTCTGTAATAGTAAAACCTAATTTTGATAGATGATGTTCGTAAAAATATTTATTAAAACCAGTGCAATAATGATAAGGAGCAAAATGAGTTAGGCTATTGAAGGGAGCAGATATGATAACTTCACCACCTGGTTTTAATAAACGATGGAATTCGCTTAGTGCTGAAATTGGATCAGGAATATGCTCAAGAACTTCAGTACAGAGAATTGTATCAAATGAAGCATCGGGCTTGGGAATTTTAATAATATCTGAGATGATGTCAGTTTTGCTAACATCCCACTCACCTGTTTGTAGACCTTTATTATTACCTGAACCTTCATACTCGTTAAAATCTTGACTTACGTAATTCAAATGAGAACAATATTGTCGATATTGTTGTTCTCCTGCTCCTGCGTCTAAAATGAGGTTCTCATTAGGAACACTTAACAAAGCCTCTTTTACCCACATTTGTCTATCAATTAGATTTTTGGTCCCAGAAACTCCTATGTAATTTTTTACAAATTTTTTAATAAGTTTTTTCATTATTTTATTTTTTAGTTAACTCGAATATACCACATCCATAGTTACAATTAAAACTTGAATGACTTGTCTCTTTACTCAAAATTACATCAGAGTGTAGGTCCCCTTTGTCATCAACATAACTAAAACTATCAATTTTAAATTTATCCTGTAAATGTTTCAACAAATACTCAACACTAAACACTCTATGTGCGTTAAACTCAATCCTCTGATGTTTGCCTATTGGAGTAGCAAAATAGAACTTACCTTCAGGTTTAAGCATTAAATATATATTATCAATTGCTTTTAAATGGCCGTCTATATCGATTGGATCTCCATATCTACCTAAACCAAAATGCTCGATTACATGTAACGATGAAAGAGAATCACAACATGCAATCATACTATCAGGTAATTTCATTAAATCTGCTTGTGTGAAAGTAATATTTTTCACAGAACTAACTAATGGTCTTATATCAAATATTTCAACTTCTCTAAAAGCAGCAACATGAGCTACAAATCCGTCAATTCTTGAACCAATGTCAATGTGTCTTATGGGTTTGTTATTATATATTTTTTGTGCAATTATTAAATCTTGATGAAAATAATGACCACTCATAGTTCCACTATCACTGAAGCGTTCATCTAAAATTGGATACAATCTACCTAATGTAAAATCATTATTATTTTTTATAAGTTTTTTAATTTTCCTGTAATCATTTATAAAAAAAGAAATTCCTTTTAAAACAGAAACAAATTTTATTGGATCAAATCCAATTGTTCGAAATCCGAAAATAATTTTTAATGCTATTTTTTTCATACTATTTATTTATTATTAATTTATATTGCTCAAAAAGCCATTTTCGAGTGACAGGAGTTATAAGAGAAGCTGCTAACAATGAAGTTGATGAAACGCCAAACAAGTAAATTGTCAAATATATTTTTGAAATACCTATTGGAATTAATAACCTCCATAATGTTGAAATAATTAAAGCTGTAATTAGTGGTATAAAAATATCATTAAAAAACCATCTAAACTTTTCTTTTTTGAGTAATCTTGAGTGCATTATTTGTATTGTAATTAATCCGGTAAATACATTAAGAATAACCCAAGCTATTGCAGCACCTAACATACCATAATAAGTAGCAAGAAAATAAACTAAAGGGACTTGTACAATACATGCAATAGTTGTAACTCTTAAGGAAAGTTTTGTCCATGAAGAAGCAATTTGTAATGCATACGGTAGATTCATTAATCCATTAATACATGTTCCAATAATTAGAATACTAATAATTTGATTAGTAATTGAAACAGTAATAGGGTCACCTATCCAGAGAAACATAATTTCAGATGAAAAAAGTGAAACTACCACAGTAGCAGGTATAATCATGACCGACATTAACTGACTACTTTTATGGTACAGATCAATCAATTTATTTTGGTCATTAGAACTACTTATCAATTGTGTAAATCTTGGGAACACAGCATTAAAAACAGGTCCAATAAAGAAATATAATGTATTTACTACAACAGAAGCAAGAGAATAGTAACCAAACATTTCTAAGGACAGTACTTTACTCAAAATAATCTTATCACTCTGAACAAGTATAACTGATGCCAATGAAATACCTGTCATTCCGGCTGTGAAGCGCCAAATTTTTATTAAAGATTGTTTTTTAAAACGCGCAGGTTTACTTCCCTTTGGAAGATTATGCCAAAGATAACACCCTGTCATTATAACATGAATTAAACTTATTAATACTTGCCAAATTAAGAAAGCTTGTATAGTTGGAGATATAAGCCAAAGAACTAATAAGGCGCCAACTCCACGGATTGTATCAATAAAAATATTTATTCCATTTAATAAAACCTGTTTTTGCAACCCCATTAATCCGCCTGAATATAGACTAACAGGCCACCTAAAAGCAACCACTAAGCCCATTATTAAAAATGCCTGCTCTACGACTAAAGGGGTAAGATTTTCTGATTTAATCCAATAATCAGCAATTAATCCAGAAGACCCGATTACGATAAAACCTATAATAAAAGCTAAGCACCAATATATTAATTCGAAAGTACGTACCAAATCACGCATCTCATCAATTTTTTCAGTGAACAATGAAAGTCTTGCAACTTCGCGATTCATTGTTGTACTCAAACCCATATCTAGAATTCCAAATACAGCCATCATTGACGCAAATATCCCTATAAGTCCATATGAATCAATACCTAAGAAAGAAATATAAAAAGGAACAAAAACTATAGACATTGCAGCTTGCCAGCCTTTACCTACAAAATTTGCTTTAATGTTTTTTTTAAGAACTGACATAAGAAATGGAAAATATTAATTTAATTCATGACAATTATGGAAGAATATTTATTTCCCTTCCCTTGAGTCCATAATAGAATTTCATAATAAAAGGTTTTAATAAGGCAATGGGAAATGATATGAGCATTAGTAAAATATGTAAATATTTTACTACATTATTTTTCTTGTAAAGAAAATTAATAGTTTCTAACAAAAAATGTTTTTCTATTTTAAAATGAGAGGGAATTTTATAATTAGGATCTTCTGCAATTTGTTTAGGATATTTAGGATTATATGGTACTCTGTAATAAAAAGTTGTATTGAAAGACTCAAATGCTTTATAATTTGACAAAAAATGTATCAAAAATAAATTTTCTGCATTTTGAGGAGATCCTAAAAACAGTTTTTGAGGAATACTTTTCAAATCAATTGTTCGAAATAATCCATATATTTTGAATGGATTTCTATCAAGGTAGTAAATAATTGCATTTAACATTAAAGGATTACGGTAGTCAATATTTAATCTCTTATGCTTAAAAAGATTATTTCTTCCATTTTGAAAAACTTTTCCTTCTTCGTTCATCATTGAATATTTTCCAAATACTAATGATAAATCACTATGTTTTTCATGTGTTTTTACTAATTCATCTAAATAATTTGAATCCCACTTATCATCATGTGCAGCCCACATAAAGTATTCACCAATGGCTTCATTAAGAACAAATTTAAAATTATTTGTTGATCCGATGTTGTTCTTTTGAAATTTGAGCTTAATTCGCTCATCGCGAGAGGCATAGTCTTGAATAATTGCTTTAGTATCATCTGTAGAGCCATTATCTGAAAAGACCAATTCAAAGTTCGAGTATGTCTGATTTAACAAAGAGTCTAAGGCCACTCTTAAAAACTTACCCCCATTAAAAACAGGCATTCCGATACTGACTATAGGGATCTTTTTATTTTCCATTATAAGTGTATTTATAAACTGATTACTTCACCCTTTTTAAATAGCCATCAGGAGCAACACTAATTTGCAGCTTGTTGTCAATCGATTTATCTATTTTAAAATTATTGTTTTCTTTTAAAAACTCAAAAACTGCTGTTTTTGGATTATTACCAACGGACCAAGTTCTGTCTACCCATTCAAGATTTTCTCCTAGATCTTCAATGACAGTGTCCATTACTATACAATAACTATCAACAGTTGTTAAATTTGCATATGCATTCAGTTCATTCAAAACATGTTCATGCGTATGATTACTATCCAGACAAATTAATATCTTTTTATAATCTTTTGCAATATCTTTAACTTTAGCAACTATTTCAGGATCGGTACTTGGTCCTTGAATCATTTGTATCATAGTGGACATGGGATGTTTTTCTATTTCTATTTTATTATGATCCCTTATGTCAATATCTATTCCAATAACTTTTCTTTTTGATTCTCTTGGATTTATAGCTACATTAGACTCAATCGCATCACTAACATCAATTAGTGCCAACATTGATGCACTTAAGATTAACGATCCACCATGAGCAATTCCAGTTTCAATAATTAAATCTGGTTTTACTTCCCAAATAATTTCTTGTAGAGCTACAATATCTTGTGGATACTGTATAATAGGTCTTCCTAAGTGTTTAAAATGGTATGAATATTTTAGTTTATTTAATTTTTTGATATAATCATTACTTAAAATCTTTATTTCTTTGTTGGCACCCATCAAAGAAATTTCTTTTTTACATTCAGATTCAAATTTTTTTAATTCATTCATTTATTTAGTTTTTTAATTTTTATAGTTATTTCATAGTTAATTCCATTTTCTTCAAACCAGCATCCCTGAAAACCCTCAAAGGTTTTAGCTCTTAAAATATTAAGAATATTACTGCCTAAATATTTTTTATTTAATTCTATCTTAGAAGCGTTGATTAATTCAGAAGATTTATGAAATGAACCTTTTGATAAATCTTGATATTTCAATCTAAAAATACCATCTCGAAAACTAGGATAAAAATCTTTAAATAAATTTAACATTTCATTTTGTGCCTTGTAGTATAAAGACTCTCCGTTATCGAGCCAAGAGTAGTTTATTGTTTTTTGAGCAATAATTGGACCTGTATCAACATTTTTTTCTACCATATGTATTGAAACCCCAAATGGAGCCTCTTCGACAATAGCCCAAAAATTATAATGCTTTCCTCTGTTATAAGGTAACAAACTTGGGTGAGTATTTATAAAGCCTTTTTTGGCTCTTGAAATAACAGATTCGTTTATAATTTTTGGCCACCACGCTAAAACGCCATAATCGAAATATACACCATCCAGTGATTTTTCTAAATCACTAAAGCATGCTACTTTTATATTATTATTTTTTACAAAATTATAAATCGAGTTTTCCTCAGTAGTTATAACACAAATTAAATCACTAAAATAATTTTCAAATAAAAATCTGAAAATATTTTGACCAACATTACCATCTGCAAATAAAACAATTTTCATCTATATAGTTTTTATATATTCCTTTAGGGTTTCAACAACGATCTCACAGTCGGAATAATTCATATCATGAAAACTGGGTAAATTAACTCCATTTTGAAAAAGTTTATATGAATTCTCATTGCTTTTATTTTTTTCAAAAAATGGAAGCGAAGATAATGGAACAAAAAATGGTCTAAAGTCAACTCCTTTCGATTTTCCGTATATAAAAAACTCGTCAATTTTAACATTTAAATCTTCATGAAAAATTACAGTAGGTAGCCAATATCCATTTTTAGTGTTTTCTTTTTCAATATTAATTTTAACAGGTGAAAACTCTAATAATTCTTTATACCAATGAAATATCTTTCTTTTCTTATTAATTAATTCGTCTATCCTTTGAACTTGAGCACAACCTATAGCAGCCTGAATATTAGAAATTTTATATTTATAGCCATAGTTTCTCATCCAGTAAGGTTTATGATCTGGATCTTCAGAATTTCTACCGTGATCATTTAAAACTTTAATTTTTTTAATTAAATCTAAAGAATTTGATACAACAATACCTCCTTCACCAGTTGTTATAGTTTTTGTCCCATGAAAAGAAAACACTCCAGCGTCTCCAATTGAACCAACTTTTTTACCCTTATACTCAGACCCAATTCCCTCAGCAGCATCTTCTAAAACTTTAATATCATTTTTTTTAGCAATTTTCATTATTTTATCCATTTCACAAACATTTCCATAGATGTGAACTGGAATAATTGCTTTAGTTTTTTTTGATATAGCCTTTTCTATTGCTTTTGGATCAATACACCAAGTGTCCTCTAAAACATCTACAAAAACAGGTTTAGCTCCAATATACAACACAGGCTCTACACTTGCTATCCATGTAATTTCTGGTAATATTACTTCATCTCCCTTTTTGACACCTAAGGCCAATAAAGCTAAATGAATTGCTCCAGTACATGATGATGTAGCAGTTGAATATTTAGAGCCAAGATGTTCTTTAAATAAATTTTCAAATTTATAGATATAGTCATAACATTTTTCACCCCAACCATTAGAAACCGCATCATTGACATAACTAATTTCTAAATCTGTAATAGAAGGCTTATTTATAGGTATTTTTTTCATATAATTTTTAGTTCAGGAACAGCAATTATAAATTTTGCACCCCAGTCTTGAGTATATTTTAGTTGTTCAATAATTTCATTCTTTAAATTCCAAGGGAAAATAATAATTATATCCGGCTTGAAATCTTCAATTTTTTCTATACCATAAACTGGAATTCGTGACCCTGGAAGTAATTTACCTTGTTTATAAGGAGAAGCATCTACAACAAATGAAATTAAATCATCACCCTTAATTCCACAATAATTTAACAAGGTATTTCCTTTTGCAGCAGCTCCATAACCAATTATTTTTTTGTTTTTTTGTTTTTGTTCAATAAGAAAATTTATAAAATCATTTTTTATAGTATTTACTTTTTGTTGAAAATTTTGATAATATAATAAGGTATCGATTCCAATGTTTTTTTCTTCTTGTAATAATTGATTTACAGATGGTTCAATTATTTTAGTAGTATCTTCTACGTGTTTTGAAAAAACTCTTAACGATCCTCCGTGTGTTGGCAATCTTTGAACATCAAAAATTTCTAATCCTGATTTTTCAAAAATAGTTTTTACGGCTAATAACGATAGGTACGAAAAATGTTCATGATAAATGGTGTCAAATTGATTATATTCAATCATATTAGATAAATGAGGGAATTCAAAAGTATTAACACCATTTGGTTTTAATGCAATTTTAACCCCTTTAACAAAATCATTAATATCTGGGACATGTGCTAAAACATTATTCCCCAAAATTAAATCTGCTTTACCTTTCAATCTTTCATTTGCTAATTTACTGCCAAAAAAATCAACAACACTTTCAATACCTTTTTCAATAGCTATTTTTGCAGTATTTGCAGTAGGTTCTATTCCTAAAACTGGAATATTTTTCTCCTTAAAATATTGTAATAAGTAGCCATCGTTAGATGCAATCTCCACTATTAGTGATTCATTGTTAAAACCAAATCTCTGGATCATATTATCAGTATACTTTTTTGCATGTTGTAACCAACTAGTTGAAAATGATGAAAAATATGTGTATTCGTCATTAAAAATAGATTCAGCTTTTTCTAATTCATCAACTTGTACCAACCAACACTTTTCACAAACAAAAGTTTTAAGAGGAAAATAAGTTTCTTGACAATTTATTAATTCTGGTTTTACCATCGCATTTGATGGTGGACAGGTTTGTAAATCACAAAACACATGAGTCAACGGGTTATTACAATGTCTACAGTTCATTTATATGCCTTTAAAGTTATTTGTTAAAAAATTGTGATTTTTATCCCTTATTGAAATTTCTTTAATTGGCATAGCCAATGAAATTTCAATAAGTGGATCATTGATATTTATACCTCTCTCATATTTTGCATTATAAAAATTTGTATGCAAATAGAGCATTGAACAATTATCGGTTAGTGTTTGAAACCCATGAGCAAATCCCTCTGGAATTAGTATCATATTCAGTTTTTCAGAATCTAACTCAACAGAAAAGCTTTTTAGAAAAGTATCTGAATCTTTTCTTAGATCAATAATAACATCCATTACTTTACCACTTACACATCGAACAAGTTTTTTCTCCATGAATGGTTCTAACTGATAATGAAATCCTCTGAAGGTTCCTTTATTTTTTGTTAAGGTTAGATTTTCCTGAACAAATTTCTGACCAAAGAGGATCTTTGAAAATTCATTCTCACAAAATAATCTTGCAAGAAACCCTCTAGAATCGATTTTAATTTCAGGTTCTATTAGCCAAAGATCTTTTAATGGAGTTTCAATGAATTTCATTTTTTTATGTTGAAGTATTATAATAAAGAATATTATTAATTGTTTTATAATTACTAGAAGTATGAGTCTGTTTGATTTTCAATTACAGAACGCATATCTTCCCCTTTAATAAATGCTTTATTCCAATCGACAATCGACTTAAGTGTCTGATTAATATTCCAACGTGGTTCCCAGCCTAGTTTCGACTTAGCTTTTGAGCAATCTAGTTTAAGGTAATTAGCTTCATAGGGCTGTGGATTGACGTCAATACTGTACGTTGCACCTGTACCCCAAATTTCACAAATAGTTTTGGTTATCCATTCCACATTTTGAATATCGCTATCATTAGATCCAAAATTCCATGCACCAGAATATTCTGGTCCTTTTTCAATCATTTTTTTAGCCAGTAATAAATACCCTGTCAAAGGTTCAAGAACATGTTGCCAAGGACGAACAGCAAACGGGCTACGAATCATTATTTTTTGACCTTTAGAAATTGCTCTAATAAAGTCAGGTATTAAGCGGTCGCTCGCCCAGTCACCACCACCTATCACATTTCCAGCTCTTACTGATGCTATAGTAACACCATGATTTTCAAAATCTTTAAGATTATAAAATGAATTCCTCAGTGATGCTGTTACTAATTCTGAGCAGCCCTTGCTACTAGAATAAGGGTCATAACCACCCATCGCTTCATTTTCACGATAACCCCAGTACCATTCCTTATTCTCATAACATTTATCTGTTGTTACATTGATAATTGCCTTAATGGATGATACATTTCTGCATGCTTCCAACATACTTACAGTACCCATGACGTTTACCTCATAAGTTTCAATTGGATTTATATAAGATTCTCGAACTAAGGGTTGGGCTGCCATATGAATTACTAATTCGGGTTGCACGGTTTTTACAACGTCGGACAACTTTTTATAATCACGAATATCTCCAATGTATGAAGTTAATAATTCATCGATTTTAGCTGTTTTAAATAAACTAGGATTTGTTGGAGGCTCAAGCGCATATCCATATACATCAGCTCCCATTTTATTTAACATAATACAAAGCCAAGAACCCTTAAATCCTGTGTGACCAGTTACTAAAACTTTTTTGTTTTGAAAAAAATTATCAAAAAATTTATTTATTACCATTTTATCCATGGTGCTTTATTTTGTTTAAACAATTTTTCTAATAGAGTTTTATCTCTTAATGTATCCATAGGCTGCCAAAAGCCTTTATGCATAAAAGACATTAATTCTCCGTCGGTTGCTAGTGTTTTAAGAGGTTCTTGTTCCCAAATAGTATCATCTCCATCTATTCTCTCTATTACTTTTGGTGATAACACGAAAAAACCACCATTAATTAGAGCTCCATCACCTCTTGGTTTTTCTTCAAATTTCTGAACTTGATTATCTTTTATATTCAATGCTCCAAATCTTCCTGGAGGATAGGTTGCTGTTAAGGTTGCTAGCTTGCCGTGAGATTTATGAAATTTAATCAAATCTTTTATATTTATATCAGAAACACCGTCCCCATAAGTAAAACAAAAATGTTTCTCATCTTTTAAAAATGGTAAAACTCTTTTTAATCTTCCTCCTGTCATAGTTTCGTTTCCAGTGTCTACCAAAGTAATTGTCCAAGACTCTGCTCTATCTTCATGAAAAATCATCTTATTTTCTTTTACATTAATAGTAATATCTGAATGATGTAAAATATAATTTTGAAAATACTCTTTAATTATATAGCCTTTATAACCGCAACATATAATAAAATCATTGACACCATAATGAGAATATATTTTTAAAATGTGCCATAAAATTGGTTTCCCTCCAATTTCTACCATTGGTTTAGGTTTGGAAACTGTTTCTTCACTTAACCTAGTTCCTAGTCCTCCAGCTAAAATTACTGCTTTCATCTTTTTATTTTTATTTTCTAGTTTAATAAAATTATTCCAAATTTTTGTTAATGGAATATCCCTCTTTTTTCAAATATTGGTCTTTCTGCATCAGTTTTAAATCAGATTGCATCATATCTTTTACCAATGATGCTAAATCGTACTCTGGCACCCAACCTAATTTTTCTTTTGCCTTTGTAGGATCGCCTATTAATAAGTCTACTTCGGTTGGTCTAAAATAATCAGGGTCTATCGATAAAATTTCTTTTCCTAATTCAATTTGAAACTCAGGATTGTTGCACTTTACAACTATAGCTGTTTCATTAACTCCTTTTCCTTTAAATTCTAATTCAATACCGACTTCTTTAAAAGCAAGTCTAACAAATTCTCTAACCGTAGTGGTTTTTCCAGTAGCAATCACCCAATCTTCAGGTTCTTTAGCTTGCAAAATCATCCACATCATTCTAACGTAGTCTTTCGCATGTCCCCAATCACGTTTAGCTTCTAAATTTCCTAAATAGAATTTATCTTGCAGACCTAATACTATTTTTGATACCGCACGGGTTATTTTTCTGGTTACAAAAGTCTCCCCTCTTCTTGGTGATTCATGATTGAATAAAATTCCATTACAAGCAAACATATTATAAGCTTCTCGATAATTTTTAGTAATCCAAAAACCGTAGATTTTAGCTACACCATAAGGAGAACGCGGGTAAAATGGAGAAGATTCATCATAAAAACCTCTTTCATTTTTATTCTCTGGCATCCCTCCGTACAATTCTGAAGTAGAGGCTTGATAAATTCTTGTTTTATTTTCTAAACCTAAAATTCTTACAGCTTCTAATATCCTTAAAGTTCCCAATCCATCAACATTACCTACATATTCCGGAGTATCAAAAGAAACAGCAACATGTGACATTGCTCCTAGATTATAAATCTCATCTGGTTGACATTCTTGGATAATACGAGTAAGATTCATGGCATCTGTTAGATCTCCATAATATAATTTTAATCGTTGATTCGAGTGGTGAGGATCTTGATATAAATGATCTATCCTGTCTGTATTTAATGATGATGCTCTTCTTTTGATTCCATGTACTTCATATCCTTTATCTAACAGTAGTTCTGCTAAATAAGATCCATCTTGACCGGTAATTCCAGTTATTAATGCAACTTTCATAATTATAATTTAATTTCTTTAATATTATCTATATTTTGTAAAAACCAAACATAGGTTTTTTCGATTCCTTCTTTTAATTCTGTTGAATATTCCCAACCAATTTCTTTCATTTTGGAAACATCCATTAGTTTTCTTGGTGTGCCATCTGGTTTTCCTGCATCCCAAATGATCTCACCTTCGTGCCCTATTACTTTTTGAATGATCTCTGCCAATTCTTTAATGGTAATATCTTTACCTGAACCTACATTATATAAATATTCTGGCAATTCATTTTCTAATGCATATACTACAGCTTCAGCCATGTCGTCTACAAACAAGAATTCTCTCTTAGGCGTTCCACTTCCCCAGAGTGTTACATCTGAATGCTTATTTATTTTAGCCTCATGAAATTTGCGCAACATTGCTGGCAGCACATGTGATGTTTCTAAATCGAAATTATCAAAAGATCCATACAAGTTGGTAGGCATTAAACTTATATAGTCTTTGTTATATTGTTTGCGTATTGATTGGCATACTTTTACTCCTGCTATTTTTGCAATAGCATACCACTCATTAGTGGGTTCAAGAGAATCCGTTAACAAATAATTTTCCTTCAAAGGTTGCGGTGCAAATTTTGGATAGATACAAGAACTTCCTAAAAAGATAAATTTTTCGATACCAGCATTGTGAGCGCCATCAATTAAATTATTCTGAATTTGCATGTTCTCCATTAAAAACTGATAAGGAAAATCATTATTAGCTAAAATACCACCAACTTTTGCCGCTGCGTCAATAACCACTTCAGGGTTTTCTGTCTGAAAAAAATCGAGCACTTGTTGTTGATTTCTTAAATCAAGTTCCTTGCTAGTTCTACCTATTAGGTTCAAATACCCTTTTTTTTCTAAAGCTCTCCAGACAGCAGAGCCTACCATACCCCTATGACCTGCAATGTATATTTTTGTTGACTTTATCATTTTTTTAATAAATTACAGTCCATTATTTTTCATCATCTCTGGTAAAATATTCTTGACGTCGTAAACAATTGCTTTATCATTTTTTAATGCGCCTAAATTCAAATCTTTGAATTCATTATGTGCCACTGTTAAAACAATAGCATCAAAACGACTATTTGGAATTTCTTTTACAGAATCTAACCCATATTCGTGATTAACTTCATCCGTATTAGCCCAAGGGTCGTAAATTGTAATATTGGTATTGTATTCTTTTAAAGCAGCAATTACATCCACTACTTTTGTATTTCTAACATCCGGACAATCCTCTTTAAAAGTAATTCCTAATATTAATATTTCGGCCCCTTTAATCTTGATATCATTTTGAATCATGGTTTTAATTAACTCAGAGGCCACATAGCCTCCCATACTATCATTCATTCTTCTACCTGCCAAAATAATTTCTGGATTGTAACCATATTCTTGAGATTTCTGTGCTAAATAGTATGGATCCACTCCAATACAATGTCCACCAACTAAACCAGGTTTAAATGGTAAAAAATTCCATTTTGTACCTGCTGCTTCCAATACATCATGCGTATTAATGTCCATTAAATTAAAAATTTTAGCCAATTCATTTACAAAAGCGATATTGATGTCTCTTTGAGAATTCTCAATTACTTTTGAAGCCTCTGCTACTTTTATTGTAGGTGCCAAATGTGTTCCTGCAGTAATAACAGATTTATATAACTCATCTACTTTCAAGCCGATAAGTGGCGTTGAACCAGAAGTCACTTTTAAAATTTTCTCTACAGTATGCTCCTTATCTCCTGGATTAATTCTCTCAGGTGAATAACCAGCATAAAAATTTTCATTAAATTTAAGTCCAGAAACACTTTCTAATACCGGAACACAATCTTCTTCAGTAGCTCCTGGGTAAACCGTAGATTCATAAATTACGATGTCTCCATTTTTTAATACCGCACCAACAGTTTCACTTGCTTTTATAAGTGGTGTTAAAATAGGTCTGTTGTTTTTATCAACAGGCGTTGGAACCGTTACAATATAGTAATTACAATCTTTTATATCCTTTAATGATGTTGAACAAAATAATCCATTTTTATCTGTAGGTTTTTCAACTAAAACTGATTGTAGCATCTCTTTTGAAACTTCTAGAGTAGCATCTGTTCCAGACATTAACTCTTCAACACGCTCTTTGTTAATATCAAAACCAACCACTGAATATTTTGTAGCAAACAATCTTGCCAAAGGCAAGCCTACATATCCTAGGCCTATAATGGCAATTTTCTCTTTTTTCATTTTACAAATTTTTCCAATACCAACTTACAGCTTCTTTTAATCCTTTTTGTAAAGAAAACTGAGGGTTATAGTTTAATAATTCTTTCGCTTTATTTACACTTGCATGTGAATGAGGAATGTCTCCTACTCTATTAGGACCGTATATAACTTCTACACTTGAAATTTCAGCATCAAATTCTGATAAATACTCTTTCAAGTATATCATCAAATCATTCAAAGTATTACGATCTCCATAAGCAACATTATAGACTGTATTGATTGCCTTTTCATTGGTTGTGACTAAGCTTAATAAATTTGCTTGTATCACATTATCAATGTAAGTAAAGTCTCTCGAGTAATTTCCATCTCCATTAATTACCGGCGATTCTAAGTTCATTAATTGGCTTACAAATTTTGGAATCACAGCTGCATAAGCTCCATTTGGATCTTGATTTCTGCCAAAAACATTAAAGTATCTCAGCCCGATCGTTTCAAGACCATAAGTCTTTGAAAAAATATCTGCATATAACTCATTTACATATTTTGTAATGGCGTATGGAGATAATGGTTTACCTATTATCTCTTCAACTTTTGGTAAGGCTTCTGAGTCTCCATAAGTAGAGGAACTTGCCGCATATACAAATCTTCTCACCCCATTATCTCTTGCAGCTACGAGCATATTTAAAAAACCACTCACATTCACATCATTAGATGTGATTGGGTCTTTAATTGATCTTGGTACAGAACCCAAAGCTGCTTGATGCAAAACATAATCTACATTTTTAGTAGCTTTTAAACAATCCTCAAGTTTTCTGATGTCTCCCTCGATTAACGTAAAGTTAGTGTCGTTTAAAAGGTTTTCTAAATTTTCTCTTTTTCCAGTCGCAAAATTATCAAGACAAATAACTTTATTTCCTTTTTCAAGTAAAGCCTCACACAAATTTGATCCTATAAAACCTGCTCCTCCAGTAACTAAAACTCTTTTATTACTTAATTCAATATTCATTATTTATAGATCTTCTATATTTTTCACTTGTTTTCTAAGTCCACTCGAGGAGAACCTATGATCTCTAGAATTGTAATAGATCTCTATTCCCTTTTCTTCACAATACGTTCTTCCTGTAAAGTCCTTTTCTTTATACTCATCTCCAATAATACGAACATCCAATTTAAAAGAACGCAAAATATCTTCTAAATCTT
>Ga0206130_10001692_pt1 | contig 31666 bp, 27 predicted proteins | sample Helgoland_Spring_9_FD_148637 | JGI IMG/M metagenome (GOLD analysis project Ga0206130, IMG submission 148637) | Pelagic subsurface seawater microbial communities from Kabeltonne, Helgoland, North Sea - Helgoland_Spring_Bloom_20160512_1 | ecosystem: Environmental > Aquatic > Marine > Epipelagic ...
AACTAGGCAAAAGATTAAAAAAAAAATAAAAAAAGATAGGCAAAAGATTAAAAAAAAAATAAAAAAAGATATAGATAATATAATATCCGGGTATAAAGTTATATGGGAAGAGGCAGATGGTTGCGACGAATATGGAATTAAGTATTGGGTTGAATGTAAAAATGGTTTTGGTGGAAGAAGCTGGGATGTTGATCCAGAACTTCGTAAACAAAAAAAAAAATATATAGTAAATATTATAGAAAATGGGGTTGTATATAATGGAATGACTTATTACATACATCCTCTTAATTATAGCACTTTAAAAGGGAGAATAAAATTTATTACCAAAAATCAGTATAAAAAAATGTCTAGTCAAATGTTAAAAATAAAATCTGTTATTCAAAAATATATTGACCATGCGGCAGATGTAGTTCCCGATGAGTATCACAAATTATACTCTAAACTGAACCCCGATGATTTAAGAAATTATAAATCTTTGGTAGACAATAGTCATATATTAAAATACAAAGTCTATTCAAAATATAATATTAAGTTGTTTTATTTAACTATGAGGGACAACTTTTATTCAGATCATAAATACGATATTATGATAGATAAATTCAAAAAAAAATTAACTGATCTTAATCTTACACCAGATGAATTAGAATTATTTAATTAAAATTGAATTATTAATGTTGATTTTAACTTTTTTAAAATGTCCGGTAATTCCACTAATAATTTATTACTAGAAAATATTGTGATTAATGTTGTGTTTGGAATTATTTCAGTTATAATTTTGATATTAATTATTACTATTTTAAGTATTATATTAAAAAAAAAAAAATGCTTAAAACAAGTTATTGAAGAAATTCCACAAAGAGAGACAACAAATGATAATTATAGAACTCCAAATCCATTGTACAATAATGAAAATTTAGAACCACCCTACGAAACTATTGAAACATCTTTATAAATTAAAATACTTATAATAAAATTAAAAATTTGTTTTTAAAACGTTTATTTATCTTTATGCTTGTAAAAAAATCAGAAAAGGTAAAATATATTCAAAGATTGAAAAGAGAATCAAGAAAGATATTTTGAATATTAAAAAGGGATTTAAAATAGTTTTAGAGAGCAAGAGGATTATATGAGTACGGTGCGATGTATTGGTTGGGTTAGAGTGGTGGATATTACCTGAATGATATTAAAATTATTTGGGAGGATTAATAATATTATTTAAAAAGATTAATGATTCACTGTAATCATAATTAGATTTTTTAAATATTTCACCAATAAATATTAGAGCACGAGCATTTGTATTTTTTTCTTGATCACTTATTGAAAAATCATCAAATATTTTCTTTGTAGATTCTAAAATTGTAGTTTCAATGTCTTCTAATATTGTATTTATAATGATTTTCATAATTTTACTTTCATCTTCTTTATTTTTCTTTTTTAAAGCTAAAGAAACTAAAGCATATTTATATTTTAAAAATCTCAGTTGACTTTTAAATCTAATTCCAATACTAGATAAATATCCAAGATGTGAATGACCCAAATCACAATATAATGTACCCAAAAAATGAATTAATAGAGAACTAAGAGGATTTATTGAAATATTTTTTCTGGTTGTTTCATAAAAATCCAAATTTTTATCATTTGAATTATTTTTTTTATAAAAATCAACTAATTTAATTATATTTTCTGCTATAATAATTTCTCTTTTGCTTTGTTTAAATTCTAGAAGTTCTTTAATTGTTTCATTATTACTATCTGCAGCCATAAGTGTGTACAAAGATATATCACCTAAATAGAAATCTAACTGCTGAGTTCCAAATAATATGGTATATAATTGTTTGCTATCAATTAGTGATACATTAATTATACCATCTTTCCCAAGTCTATTATATTTATCTCTTGATACAGGGTCACTTAGAATTTGATATGCTTCATTAATTTTGTGAAATTTTTCTGCGTCTTCATGAGATTTATCTGGATGAGTTATTTTTGCTAGTTTGTAATATTGTTTTTTAATATCTTTAGTTGAAGCATCTGGAGAAATGTTTAAAACATTATACAATTCTTTATCTTTGACTTCAGTAGCAGTTGTATTGTTTATTGATATAAAATCAGTTTCATTTTGTGAAAAAATTTTTTCTTTTTCCTCTGAGAGTTTATAAAAATACCATTTTTTTAATTTTGAATTCCATACCTTGCCTTCTTTTCTATTTCTATAAGCAGAAGGAGAGTTCCAAATTCCTTTTGCCAATTGCCCTAACCCACATACTAATCCCCCTAATGGCAAAGTTATTAGCATAATAAGACCAATTCCGCCGCCTTTAAAAAATCCTTTTAAACCTTCTTCTTGAGATAAATGTATAGGCAATACTAAAAATCCTGCTAAACCTGTTAGAATCCCTAACCCTAAATTACATATCCCATTTATAGCTCCATTTGCGGCATTTCTAGGGGAGGAAGTATAGAATAAATTAATAGGGGTGCTTTTTTTATTATTTTCTTCTTGTATATTTTTTAATAATTTCCTATCCATTCGAGCTTATATTTTATATAAATATTTTTTTAAGTTATTAATTATATATCAATCAATTATTATTTAAAAACAGAATAATGTTTTTAATTATGTTAAAAATAAATAAGAATTTATTAAAAATAGGAATAGGAACCCTAGGAACATATTCTTTCTTTAAATATCAACGAGATAATATAACTGATAACATATTAGTTCCAGTTTTAAATAAAATAGACCCAGAGAAAGCTCATAATTTAACAATTAAACTTATGAAATACAATCTAATTCCCGAATATAAGAAATATTCAAGTCAATTTTTAGAAAATAATTTACTAAATATTAACTTTAAAAATCCAGTTGGATTAGCAGCTGGATTTGATAAAAATGCTGAAGCTTTTAAATCATTAGATAATCTCGGATTTGGGTTTATTGAATTAGGAAGCGTTACAATAAAGCCACAATCGGGTAATGAGTCACCAAGAATTTTTAGATATGATGATAACAAAATCATAATAAATAATTGCGGATTAAATAATAAAGGTGTAGATGTGTTTTTAGATAATATATCAGCAAAAAATGAAGAAATATTAGGTGTTAATATAGCAATTAATAATGATAGTAAAAATATCATTTCAGAGTACCATAATTTAAACAGTAAACTTATTAAATTTGCTGATTACTTTGTAATAAATTTATCTTGTCCAAACACAGAAGGTAATTTACAAAATAAAAAAACAATTGAGGAAATTTTTAAGTCGAATATTAATAGAAAATCTCCAATATTATACAAATTATCTCCTAATTTATCAAAAAAAATGATATATGAAATATCTAGATTATCTTTAAAATATGAAGTAGATGGGTTAATTATATCAAATACAAAAAAATGTTATTTAGGAGGTATAAGTGGTAAGCCACTTACTGATTTATCTAAAAATTCATTAGAAAAATTTTATAAATATACAAATGGAAAAATTCCTCTTATAGGAGTAGGAGGTATAATGAATAGTAGGGACGCATATAATAGAATTTTGTCTGGTGCTAGTCTGATACAAGTTTATTCTGGATTTATATTTGAAGGTCCTAAAATAATTTATAACATAAATAAAGATATAGAACTATTCCTAATAAGAGATGGGTTTAGTAACATCAAAGAAGCTATAGGAAGTAATGTATATTGTCATGAAACCATAATAGATAAAATAAATAATAAGTTATATGATTTATATTTATATACCTATGAAAATATAGAAGATTATGTTAATTCATAATTACATAGTGGGCATTTTTTATTTGTTTCAAGCCATTTATCTATACAACGATGATGAAAATAATGATTACACGAAAGTTTTCTTACAATATCATTTTTATTCATATTCTCTTGACAAACCACACATAAAACATTATCATGTCTACATAGATTTAATTCCGAATGTTGATTAACAGTCATATGATCGGTATACACAACAACATCTTCTAAATTTCTATAATTTAATATTTGATATTGTCTATTATAATTAAGTACATTATCTGATTGGTTTCTTGCGTAAAATCGCCTTGGTACATATCTTTCTGGTGGAACTCTTGGTATATATCTTTCTACTGGAACTCTTGGTATATATCTTTCTACTGGAACTCTTGGAAGATGTCTTTCTACTGGAACTCTTGGAAGATGTCTTTCTACTGAAACTATTGGTAGAGTCCTATTAATTTGATAATTATTTCTAGATACAATAGTTGTATCTATATCAGAATGAGTATTTCTGTAGGATGGAAAACTGTGGTGTCTTGTAATGCGATTTAAATTATTCCCATAATTTAATCTTTTTTCTAATTTACAATATGGACAATTTTCTAATAAAATATAATTTACATTCGAATTGTTTATATGATTTCTAAAATGGTTTATAGCTACAGAGTTGTTCCACATATATATATGTTAGAAAAAAAATAACACCATAACTCCGCTATAATTAACATTTACTTGAATTATTTTCTTGTATATTACTTATATTTCTTTGAATTATAAAATATATACATTTACCTTTTGTGAATTGGGAATTTAAACTCCATCTTTCAAGAGATAATGATTTAAGAGCGTTTGTAATTTTATCTCCTTTCATAAAAAATGGAATTTCCGAATTTAATACTTTTCTTTTATTATTAAATGGGGTCCAGTCTTGAACACATAGTTTTCCATCAGTTGTAATTATTAAATATTCCATAATAAATTATTTAGTAAATTCTTTAAATATTAATCAGAGTATAATAATAGTCTATTTTGTATGTATTTTTAAATTATCTGATTCTTTAGTGTTTTCATTCCGCAATCTATCCAAAATTCTATTTGCAGTTGATTATTTGGAAATAATTTTTTATCACAGTTGTACAACTCCACTAAATTGCCTAATATTTTTTTTGACCGAATTCAAATACATAAATTAAAGAGTTTATGTATTTAAATCAATTAATTTAAGATTACCTTTTAAATTTTTTACAAAATTTTATAAAATTGTCCAAGACTATTTCTCCTGTTTCATCTGATAATTCTGGGTGAAATTGGACACCAAAAATAGGTTTTGATAGATGTGCTATACCTTGTATTGTTTTTCCTGATATAGCTATAATTTTGAAATTATGTGGAATATCTGCTAAATAATCATTATGATATTGTTTAAATTTAGACATCTGATCCAAATTTTTAAATAACGGATGATTAGTATCTAAAAAAATGTCTTCAAATTTATTATTTATTTTTGTTAGTCTTTTTATTTTTCCTCCAAAAAATATACCAATTGTTTGAAATCCAAAGCAGATACCTAAGATAGGTATATTATAATTTAATAACATAGATATATTAGTGTTTATTTTGCAAATACACATTTTTTTTGTATATGATAAATTACTACCACTTAAAATTATACCCTTTATTTTTTTTTTATATTTACTTAACTCTGGTAGATCATCTCTAGAGTTTATTATCATAAGAGGAAGTTTCTTTTTTTTAAAAAAATTTATTAATATAGGGGTTGAGTATGCGTTGGACAAGTTTCCACCATTATTAATTATTATAAACATATTTTAAACTTAGAAATTTATTTAGAAAAAAAAATTAGATATAACATCTTTAGGTTTAATTAAATTAGTAAACAAATACAATTTATACTCATTTACCTTGTTTTATTTTTTAGCCATTTAAGTAATATAATATCATCATTTACAATTGGTATTAATAATAAACAGTAGACAATATAGGGTATTCTAAGGGTTAAATAGAAAGTTTTGTTTAATATCAAGCATATGTGTACTAACCAGTTGATAAAACAACACCCCATATATATGTAATATGCCAATATTCGCGTGTAATCAATAAAAATATTTCTGTAACTTTGAGTTTCAGTTTGAAGATATCTAAGTGCCAAATATAAATTTACTAAAAAACTAAAAGTAGACATTATTGTGTATATGAACATCCATCTACCAACATTTTCTTCTCTAAAATCAATAGTATAACTATAAAATAATAATAGAGTTGTTACTATATGATGAAATTTGGTTGATGAAGGTAATTTAGGTATAACAAGAAGTCCTACTATGTCATTTGAGACATATATACTTGAAAATATATGAGCATCTGTATTATTCCAATTATCTTTCAAAGCTGGTAAAAATATACGATTTATTGAAAATATAGTCATTAAGAATAACATAAATGATTTAATTATATTTTTGACAATATAGCATCTTTTATTATAATTATGAACTTTATATTCTTTTACGTTTCTTAAACCGAAATTGAGACACATATAAAGTACAAGAATAAAAAGGCAGCACTTGTTTAGAAATATTAATTTTGATAACATATATTTCTAATTATAATAAATCCTTAATATAATTAAAAAAAATATTTAGTCATAAAATATTACAGTTCTTTTTTTTTAAATTCAATTGTCGTTGAATTAATGAAATACTTGAACGTTTGTTTATATCTTCGTGAGTCATTTTTTGTAATATAGTGTGTAATAATATTATATTTTCTTGTTCTTTATTCTTATGTATATTTTTAATTTTTTTTACAGAATCATTAAGAGATAATTTATTTACATTATTAAAAATAAAGTACATTGTCATTCCAATAGAATAAATATCATGTTTAAAAACATTATTTAGAGAATCCTTGGTTGAGTTATGTTGGAATTCATTTTCTTTGATAATCCAATCATTAGGGTTTTTTTTTGGAAAATATTTTTTACAATTTTGATCATTAGAGATAGGAAAATAAGGATTTTTTTTATCTAATGTTTTTAAGGTTTTGTAGTTACTAAAAGGATAAACATCTGAATTTCCGAAATTGATAAGTTTTATTCTACTACTAAACTTACTAATAGAATTATCATACATTATATTTTCTGGTTTAATATCAAGATGAGCTATTTTATTATTATGAAGAATATTAGTAATCTCTAATAATCTTGATAATATTTTTAAAATAGAATCAGTATCTAACCAATTAAGTTTTTTATTCAACAATAATTTATTTATGTGTTCTCCTCCAGAATCTACATGAACTGCTTTATAATATTGACATTTTGGTAGTTTGATTTTATATTCCATTTTAATGATATTGATATAGTGCCATTCTTGGGTTAATTTTTGAATTTTAAACTGCGATTCTGATATTACTGGCAGAAAATAGAGATAATATTTTTTTATTTTTCTAACTAAATCAGAAATTTCAATTTCTTTCTCGCTATATTCAAAAAAAATTTTTGTCATATAATTTTTTTTTGTTTTTTCAAATCCATAATCGACTACACAGGAGTCATTAGTTATATTAATTATAGATTGTTTATTCATATATTTAAACTAATATTTTAATTTTTATGTAAAAATAAATAAACAATACATTTAAAGAGTTTTTGTAATGTACATAGCTAATAACATAATTATAAAATTTAATATAAATATTGAAACGTAAGCTATTAAAGCAATTAAACTGTAATTATACATAAGAGTTCTTTCCCATTTGTCCGCACACTGACAACTTATTTTTTTTAAATTTTTACTGTAACTATACAATGTATAAATATAAACTATTCCTCCGATCTGATAAAAAGATAAGAGAAATAAAATTTTTTTCCTATTTTGAATCATGATTTTTGATATAGTAGAATAACTACCTAATAACATAGTAACTTGAAAAACGATTACAATAGTGGAATATATTTGTATAAATGTCTTTTTCCAACTATCAGCGCATTTACAATTCATTTTTTCTAATTTATCTACATAATTAAGAAATATAAAATTAATCGTCACACTTATAAGTACAAATACAAGCAATAAAAAATTATCCCAAATGGTATTCATATTATTAAATTAGATAATTTTTAACTATTAATTAGAAGTTTTTTGAAATATAAATCATCTAATTCACATCCCAAAAAATTTCTTTTAAATTTTCTTGCGACTAAAGCTGTCATTCCACTTCCAATAAAAGGATCAAATATAATATCAGATTCATCTGTAGAGCATTTTATAATTTTTTCAATCAGTTTAAACGGTTTTTGATTTGGATGTATTTTTTTATATGTTTTATCATAATAATCTATATTCCATACATCAGTTATTCCTTCTTGGATATTAAATTTGTATACATAATCTTCATACTTAATATCAAATTTTCCAAACATTTTTTCATCTTGCAGTTTATTCCAATCTTCTAATGATGGATATAATAATTTTTTCTTTTTTTCCCCAGCTATACTTGACCATTTCCCACCTCCGTTTGTTGCTGTTCCTAAAAAAATATTAATTTCTTTAGGAGATTTATTCATTTCTATTTTTTTTTTTTGTAAATATTCTCTTAATATATTATGAGATTCTTTATAAAAAAAAAATAAATGTTCTGTAGTTGTTGGGAACATTTTTAATTTATTGTTTGTTCTTCCTGCTATACTTTTTATACCCTTGTTAATAGTTATATGTTGTTTAAAAACAAACCCATTACTTTCCATAATTTTTAGAATGTAGATAAAATCATAAACATTTCCAAAAATCCAAACTGTACCAGAATATTTACTTATCCTGTAAATTTCTGAAATTAATTTATCAAACCATTCTAAATAATCTGATGAATTATTGGACTTAGGTGGATCAAGAATACATAAATTTATCGTATTGTCTTTTATTTTTTTACAATATTCTAAACAATCCATATTTTCAATTTTATTAATTTCCATTAATTTAATGTTTTATATATGTTTTAAATAAATATTATATATATATATTATGGTCAGTTTAAGTTTTATGAAAGAAGAGCTCTCGGAAGCGATTTTTTTAACAGTTTCATTTTCTATTATTTTATGTTTTTTAGATCACACACATTTTAAAGGAATAGATGAATTCCATGATAAGGATCCTCTAAATAAATTTAAAACACGTTTATATTTTTCCACAACTAATTTTTCTACTATTGGATATGGTGATATATCTCCTAAAAGCGATACAGCAAGATTAATTTGTATTATCATACATTTTATGGTTATACTATCAATTAAAAACTGGGTTGGAAAGTATTAATTAATTAATTGAAATAAAATATATCTAATATACTCATATTAGTTATAATTTATAAATGATTTAATCATTTACATAATTTTTCCTTTCTTAACTTATCTAATATCCATTTTGGAGGCGGAGCTTCTAATTGCTCATCATTAGGTGCGCTATTAAGTTCTGAAGGATCTAAAAAATTAACCCACGCTTCTTTAAAAGTTGTAGGACAAGGGGGAATATCACCGTTACATTTTCTAGAAGAAATATATTGTTCTAATATCCATTTGGGGGTTGGTTTATTATCAAACATATAATGTGGTTTATCGTATTTACATATATCCATTTCTTCAAACATTTTACAAAATGAATTACTCATTTTAGGACAAACCGGTATTCGTTTTCCTCCTTTTTTTATTCTTGTTCTTTTTTTCATAATTTTATTCTTTTTTGTTCTTTTTGCCATAATATTAGTAAATATTTTAATTATTTTGGTTCCCAAACACATTGATAAGAAGCTTTGTCATAATTACCATCTTGCTGTTTACCACATCTTTCTTTAGTAATATGTGTAGCACATCTTTGATAGTTTTCTAATGTCCTTGGGCCATTAGGATCTGCAACACACGTAGGTTTCCATTGACATTTAGTAATCTTTTCTTTTGTAGCTGGGTCCTCTTCATATCCCATTTTTAAGCATGCCGATTTGGTCAAATTCATTCCACACGCGGATGCCCATAAAGGACTATTAGCAAACGCACATCCCGCTTTTGCCATACCTTTAGAATCAATATAATCAGGATTTAATGGATATCCTACAGAACCCAAAACTTCCTGAATTGGATGCATATCGCGGATTATTGGATTACCTTCATTATCCTTTTTTTGGTATTCCCATCTACATAATTGTTTTCCGCGATGTTTTAACTCACACATAAATTTATCTTTTATTTTAGGATTTGAGCATACTCTTCCGTAAATTAAATTTCCTTTTGAGTCTTTATCTCTGTCAAAAGATTTACATTTTCCTTCACATTTTTTAATATCGGGAAAAGGACAATTGTAATTATACCCTTCAGGAGTCCATCCCGAACCTTCTGAATCGCTGCCTGATCCACTTCCACTTCCACTTCCACTTCCGCCAGATTGTTTTTTTCTTGATTTTCTTTTATTTTTTCGAGTGTTCTTTTGTTTTATTGTTTTTCTACCACCTCCATTAATTGGTAAAAAACCATACTGCTCTACCTTAGGATAGTCAGCCATACACTCTCCGCTGCCATTCTCCCATTTTTTAGCTTCTCCGTTAGAGCCTACAAATGATCCTTTTCCTGATCCTAAAGATTTACATGCTTTAGCCTTAATACAATTCGCACTACCTGGACCGCTTCCACAAGATGATGATTTAAATCCCGAAGCAACCAGTTTTTTTTTTGTCTGGACTGTTGCCATATAACTTTTTAGTTGTGTTCTCATAGATTCTTTAATTTCTTTTTGTGTGGGTGGATTGTGCTTCCATTCGCAAATTCCGTCTGTCGAAAGTTCACATGTATTAAATGTTTTTCTTTTATTACATTCAATATTAGAACCTTTTCCGGTACCAATAGTTTGTCCTTTTATTGTTGTTATACATTGAGCTAAAGGTTGTGTTGGAACTGGTCCCGACATAAAATGTTTAAGGTAATTAGCATCAAAACTTGTTTCATACGAGCCGGATCCGGATCCTGATCCTGATCCAGAACCTGCACCAATTTTGGACCATCTACAATATCTTGATTTTCTGCACTTTTTTCTCCTCTTTTTACTACATTTTTTATCATAAACAATATTATTAGTAATTTTACTTTGACATTTTCCAGAATTTTTCATATATATATATATACAATATATTATATTAATAAAGATATTTGATTAATTATAAGTAAAAAAAAAAAATAAAAAAAATAAAATAATAATATGTCATTGGATAAAAAAATTAATGAAATTAAATTAGGTATGGCTATATCAACCTATTCAAATAAAAATACTTCATTAGATAGATATTTAATTATAGATAAAAGTTTAGAATCATTAAATGAATATTTAAAAAATACATCTTTAAAAATATATTGTGTTATTATTGTCGATGGACCTATACCAGAAAAACATTGGGAAATACTTAATAAATATAATTTTAATATTTACTGTAGAAAAATAAACGGAGGCGTAGCATGTACCAAAAATACTTCAATAAGAAAACTAATTGAAAATAAAATTGATATTGGAGTATTACTTGATGATGATGTCTTTTATTATTGTGGATCATTTGAAAAATATGTTGAAAGTATGATTAAATGCAAACTACACCACATGTTATACTGTCAGATGGATGAAAACATTCGACCTAAAAATCAATGGAAAAATCATGATTATTATAAGGTAGATATTAACAATCATTTTGTTATGAGACACCGTGGAAAAGGGGTTGGGTGTCTATTAACATTTACTCCAGAACTAATAAATAAAATAGGATATTTTAAAGTTATGTCAGGTAAATATGGATATGAACATATTAATTTCACTTTTAGAGCTATTAAAAGTGGTATGATATCTAATTCTTATGATATAGTGAATTCAGAACAATATATTGACCATATTGGGTTTGAACATTTAGGAAAAGGAAAATTTAAAAAAATTCATAGTATCTGTGAGAAAGAGAGAATAACAGAGAATAACAAAAATAAAAATGAATGGAAGGCTGATTTGACACAATATATTGAAATTATAGAAAATTAGTATAATTGTTTAATTTTTTTAGACCAAACTGATGGGTCATTTTTATCGGGAGGGGCATTAAAATATTCCCAAATAAACACACCTCCGAAGTTGTTATATTTTTCTATTATTTTTTTTATATTTAAACAACAACTATTAAAATCTTGACCAGAAATCATTCCAATAACCACTTGATTTGGTGGATAATCATTTTCGATTACATTATTATATGATTCAAAACTAAAATCGGAGTAAAATTGCCCATTAAAATAATTAATTAGTTTTCCTTCTTTACTATTATACAATTCTTTGTATATAAATCCTCCCATTCCAGGTGTGTCATTTTCCAAAGAATTCTGAATTGGAGCCATTGTTATCAAAAATTTATTCCCAAAGTCGTTATTGATTCTATTAATCAACATTTTTATATTTTTTAAATCAACTGATTCTTCAATATCCAAATCTATTCCATCTAAATTATATTTTTTAACTACATCATGTAATAATTTGTAGTAAATTTCAAAATTATTAAATAAATCATTATAAGCTCCTCCCGCTCCTCCTAACATAAGAACTATCTTAATACCTATATTTTGAGCTTTTTTGATATCTTTCCATAAATTAAAAAAAATATCATCATCAGGACTATTATCATTTAAGTGTATGTAAGGAGACCCATCAGCATTTTTCCCAAAATGGATAGAAGATAAATGGATATGTGTTACAGCAGATTCTTTTAATATTTTATCTAAACCAACGAATGTTTGATAGTAATAAATTATTCTTTTTGACATATTATTATATATCAAATTAATTTTAAGTAAATAAATTAATTAGGTATACATTGTATCAATAATACCGGTATTATTTTTTTTCTTTAGCAGTGATTCTATTATATCTTTACTTATTTTTAGAGGAAATTTAAGATTATCTATCTTATACTCAAGATTAAGTTTTTGATTAGTTAGTTTAAGAATGTTTATTTTGGAAAGTATGGTATCTAGGCATCTTTTAAGGGATCTTATACCACTATCATCGCAATAATTATTTATAATAAACTTAATATCATCATCCTCAAAAATTAATTCACTAATATCAAATTTAAACTTACTGTATAATTCTGGAATTAAATATTGTTTGAAGATTGTAGTTTTTTCATCAACTCCAAATGAATCTAATTTAATATTATACATCCTATCTAATAATATAGGATTAATTTCTTCTAAATTATTGTATGAAAAGATAAACAAACATCTGGATAAATCTATATCAATACCACTAAAATATTTATCTTGGAAATGAGAATTTTGCGAAGCGTCAGTCATATGAATGAGAAGATTTGTTATTTCTTCTCCTTTAGCTGTTGAACTAATTTTATCTAATTCATCAAAATATATGATAGGATTCATACACTTAGATTCTGTTAAAATTTGTACAATACGACCAGGTATTGATCCTTCATATGTGTAACTATGTCCATCAAGGTAGGAGGAGTCAGTAGCACCTCCCAGTGATATAAAAGCATAAGGTCTATTAAGACATTTAGAAATACCTTCTTTCACAAGTGTTGTTTTCCCTATACCCATAGCTCCATGAATTGCTAATACATTACCTATACTTTCAGGATTAACTATCCATTGCGAAATAATCTGCAGTATATGTGTTTTTGCTTGTTTGTGCCCATAAACTGAATTATTTAGTTTTTCCTGTGCACTTGTTAAATAATTCTGTATTTTGTCTTCTGGATCATTACGCTTTACAGGGAGTTCAATGTATTTATTAAAAGGTATATTTAACAGTCCATGTACCCATTGTTTAGTTTTATGGAACTCTCCTGAACTAGGATCCAAAGAATTAAGTATTTCAACTTTTCTTAAAGCTAAAGATTTTGTTTTTAAATTTATATCGGATTTTATAATGGAATATCTTAAAGGTATAAGAGTTTGATCATTACTTTTAATATTTTTTTCAATTTCTATAATTTTTTTTTGCTCTTCTTTATCAAGCGATTTAAAGTATGATAGTTCATCTTTTGATTTAATATGTTTTTTCATATAATTTTGAATATCATCCAATTTTTTACATCCAGTATCCAAATCCTCTTCTTCTTCCATCCCTTCTGTTAAGTATTTGGTTATAAGATTAGTAAATATATTCTCATCACTTTTTGATATATTTATTCTAAATTCTCCCGGATAAGCGTTTTCAACATCCTCGTCATCAATCAAATCTTTAAGATTTCCATTAGAATCTATTGATTCTGTATCTGAACATGACATTTCATCATTAGATTCAACTTCATAATCTAAATCTGATTCTGAATTATAATCTAAAGAATGAAAATCATCTTTATTAATACTAAGTTTTTTTGCTTTACTTCTTGTTAATATTCCGTGATAATCAGTATTCATCATATATTAATTAATTTAATGAATTAATTAAATTCAATTTTTTGAAAAAAATTGATTAAATATTTTTATTTAAAAATAAATTTATATTATAATATTAAATGTCGTTCTATAAAGAATTGAATTATACATCAAAAATAAGAGAAATTGACGGTGTACAATTTAGTATCCTCAGCCCGGAGGAAATAAGAAATAGATCTGTAGTTCATGTAACTCAAACACTCTTATATGATGCTAATGGCGATCCAATTATCGGGGGTTTAATGGATCCTAGAATGGGAGTAATAGATCATGGTAAAATATGTCCAACTGATGGTCTTGATAATAGATTTTGTCCTGGTTATTTTGGACATATTGAGTTAGCAAGGCCTGTATTTCATATCCAATTTTTACCGATTACACTTAAAGTACTAAAATGTGTGTGTATTAGATGCTCAAAATTGTTAATTGATATAAATGAGCCTACAAATAAAGAAATTTTAAGGACCCTTAAGGGTAAAAAGAGATGGACTTTTATTCTCGATAGAACATCTAAGGTAAAAGTATGCGGTGAAGAAAATGCCAATTCAAATGGTTGTGGAGCTATTCAACCTCATAAATACACTAAAGAAGGTCTCGCCAAGATTTATGCTGAATATAAGGAACAGTCAAAAGATAGCGAACCTTTAACTGATGAAGAAAAGAAACAACTACTAAATGCCGAAACTGTACTTAAAATTTTTAAGAGAATCAGCGATGAAGATTGTGAAGCTTTAGGATTATCCAAAAATTGGTGTAGACCAGATTGGTTAATATGTAGGGTTTTACCTGTACCACCTCCAACCGTTAGGCCATCAGTTAAGCAATACAATAACCAAAGAAGTGAAGATGATTTAACTCATAAACTAATTGATATTCTTAAAACAAACAATCATCTTAAAAAGAAAATGGATAATGAAAAGTCTTATGAAAATACTGTTGATATCTGGACAGAGGTACTACAATATCATATTGCTACATTTGTTGATAATGAAATTCCAGGTACTAATCCATCAACACATAGATCAGGTAGAGCTTTGAAAACACTTAGACAACGTCTTAAAGGCAAAGAAGGTAGAATAAGAGGCAATCTTATGGGTAAGCGTGTTGACTATTCTGCTAGAAGTGTTATCACTCCTGACCCAAATATTAGTATTGATGAACTTGGAGTACCTAAAAAGGTAGCCATGAATTTAACTTTTCCAGAAACTGTCACAAAATATAATAAACATATTTTAACAAAATTTGTACGCAATGGTCCAAATGTTCATCCAGGAGCAAAGAGTTTAAAAAGAAAAGTTGATGGTAAAACTACATCTTTACAGCATATTGAAACTATAGATTTAGATTTAATGGAAGGAGATATTGTTAATAGACATCTTATAGATGGAGATGTAGTTCTATTTAATAGACAGCCTTCATTACACAAAATGAGTATGATGGCTCATAAAGTAATTGTTATGGATTATTCTACATTTAGATTAAATGTTAGTGTAACCAAACCATACAATGCTGATTTTGATGGGGACGAGATGAATATGCACATCCCTCAATCATTACAAACAAGTTCGGAATTATTATATTTAGCTTCGGTACCTTTACAGATTATTAGTCCCCGTGTTCACACACCTATTATCGCCCCTGTACAGGATACTATGTTGGGTATATTTAGACTAACAGATAATAATGTTTATTTAAATAGAATACAGATGATGAATATTTTAATATATGTTAAAAGTTTTTCTGGAGAACTCCCCCAACCAGAAATTAAAAGTCCTCCGCAATGGTCAGGTAGACAATTATTTTCAATAATTCTTCCAAAAAATATTAATTTAGAAAAGAAAAATAAGCTTTATGACAATCATCCATCCCCGATAAATAAAGTCATTATAAAAGATGGTATTCACATTCAAGGTAAAATAGATAAAAATGTATTAAATTCAGGTACAAAAGGGCTTTTGCATATAATTTACAATGACTACGGTCACAGGATTGCTCATGCCTTTTTAGATGATTTACAAAATATTGTTACACGATTTTTAGTAGTGACTGGATTTAGTGTAGGTATAAGTGATTTAGTTGCTGATTCAACTTCTATGATTAAGATGGAGGAAGCTATTGTCGCAAAAAAAAAAGATGTATCTTTCATTATACAGAAAGTTCATCAGCAAATATTTGATAATGATACTAATCAAAACAATCAACAAGAATTTGAAGATAAAGTAAATAGAACACTTAATGAGGCGGTTACTGCTGTAGGTGGTATAGGTATTAAAAGTTTAGATGCTACAAACCGTATGACAAATATGGTTTCTTCTGGCTCAAAAGGATCTAATATCAATATATCTCAGATGATTGCCTGTGTAGGTCAGCAGAATGTTGATGGTAAGAGAATTCCAACCGGATATGGAGATAGAACTTTACCTCATTACCAAAAATACGATGAAAGTCCTGAAAGTAGAGGATTTGTTGAACATTCTTTCATCCGTGGTTTAGAACCAACTGAATTTTTCTTCCACGCTATGGGTGGTAGAGAAGGTTTAATTGATACCGCAGTTAAAACATCCGAAACAGGATATATTCAAAGAAAATTAATAAAAGCTATGGAAGATTTGAAAGTATCATATGATTTATCTGTAAGAAATGCTAGTGGAAATATTATACAATTCTTGTACGGAGAAGATGGTGTTGATTATACAAAGATAGAATCACAGGAATTAGAGTATTTTAAGATAACATATGAAGAATTAGAAAAAAAACATAAGTTTGCTTATGATGAAAAATGGTCTGAATTATTGACTTCTAATGCTAGATCAGCTCTTAAAGGTAATTGGAAATCTGAGTTAGATAGATTTTATTCAAGAATAGTTGAAGATATGCATTTAACACGTGGTTATGTTTTCAAAGATACACAAGATACTTCTGTAAATTATCCTATAAATTTATTCAGATTAATTAGTAATACAAAAAATTTGTTCAATATAAAAAGTTCAACTGCTTCAGACTTGAATCCTATTTATGTTATAAAAAAAATAGAAGAATTAGAAAGAAACTTGTACATAAACGAAAATAACTCAGGAACGATATTATTTCATATACTAATTAGAAATTATTTATCACCAAAAAAAGTTATTAAAGAAATGAAATTAAACAAGGTTGCCTTTGATTATATTATTACTAATATTGAATTAAAATTTAGTAAAATTAAAGTTCAGTCAAGTGATATGGTTGGTGCTATAGCAGCTCAATCAATTGGTGAACCGGCTACTCAGATGACATTGAATACATTCCATTTTGCGGGGGTTGCTTCTAAGTCAAACGTTACTCGGGGTGTTCCAAGATTAAAAGAATTACTTCACATTTCTAAAAGTATAAAAGCTCCTTCTCTAACTGTTTATCTTAATAATGGTATCTGTTATAACAAAACTAAATGTATTGATACATTAAATAATATAGAATATACCAGTCTGAAAGATATTATTATAAGCACAAAAATATATTATGATCCAGATGATTTCAATACCAATATTGAAGAAGATAGAAGTCTTTTAGAAATTTATAAGATATTCAATGACCCTGATCCGGTCATGAGTTCCCCTTGCGAAGGGTCCGATTGGGTTCTAAGATTTGAATTTGATAAACAAATTATGTTAGATAAAGACATCACCATGGAACAGATATTCTATAAAATACACTCTCAACATGGAGAGACTATATCATGTATTTATAGTGATGATAACTCAAATAAATTGATATTTAGAATTCGATCATTAGAAGTTCTAAGAAAAAATAATAGTTCTATTAATGACCTAAATAATCTTAAAACTTTAGAAAAAATGCTAAGAGAAAAGACCGTGATCAAGGGAATCAAAGGTTTAGAAAATGTACAATGTAGGCCAGAATTAAATAATGTTGTTTTAGAAAATAATAGTTATATTAATAAAGAACAATTTGTTCTTGATACAGATGGAGTAAATCTTCTAGAAATAATGAATCACACTGATGTTAACTTTACATCAACATATTCTAATGATATTTATGAAATGTATGAAAATTTGGGTATTGAAGCAGCTAGAATAGCGTTATTAAATGAAATACGAGAAGTTATAAGATTTGGGGCTTCATATGTTAATTACAGACATCTATCATTGCTAACAGATATTATGACAAATCGAGGATATCTTATGTCCATTGATAGATTCGGTATTAACAGAGGAAACATTGGACCGCTTGCGAAATGTTCTTTTGAAGAAACAACAGATCAATTGTTTAAAGCTGCCATTTTTGGAGAAAAAGATAAATTAACAGGAGTATCATCTAATATAATGATGGGACAAATAGCGCCTTGTGGTACTGGAGATACAGATATAATTTTAGACGAAAGTAAATTGCCTAATCCTGAATCTGATGAAGAAGACTTAGATGATATTGAGAATTGGGAAGAAGGAATGAGTGAAGATTACTGTGATGTAAACTTAGGATTTAATTTCAATCATGAAAATATTGAAGCTGAAAATATAGAAAATATACCTGAAATATAAATTTTCAATAAATAACAAACATATCAACATAACTATTTTTTATTATAATTAATTAAATATAAATATAATTATATTTTATTAAATTACATATGAGTCAATATATTCAAAATATATTTAATAAATTCAATTACACCGACCATGATGTAAATTTTGAAGAAGATGAATACCAAGTTGTTAGAAAATATTTTAAGCAAAAAAAAAATCCATACTCAACAATGAAAAAACTTTTTAAAAAGGATTTTACAAATGATGATATTTTAGATATTATAAAATATATCAAAAATGAGATAGAATATATAGAAAAATTAATGGATTTTGATAAAGAAATTAAAGTAGAAAATGTATTAATATTAACAAATTACAAGGATCTTCTTAGAGATTTTGAATTGTTAGAAAAACAAAAAGAATTTGATAATGAAAACTGGCTAGTCATTGAACATCAAAAACCAGTTAGTAAAGTTTATTCATTTTATTATTTTTTTATTGGCTTCTTTAAGACAATTAAAAGTTATTTAAGTTTTTCTAAATAATTTACCTTGTGTAATCTAAAAATTTCTTGAGCGCTTTTAATCTTTCTTTTTTTGTAGCATTAGGATTATTTTGTATAAATCTGCCATAGGAGAATGATTTTGGATTTTTCGTGATTGAGACTCTGTTTATTATTAAATTAAATATATATCGCATATGTATTTAGTGAGTTAATATTTGAATACTCAATTTTTATAAGCATTTAAATTTTACCTCAGTATCAAAAATATAATTTAAAGTTTTAAATTTAAATAATTTAATTTACAATGGTTCAATGGAAAAAGATTGATCATCTAGAAAAAATTATGTCAAAATATATTATAATTTTTTTTGAAAAATATGAAATAATAGATAATTTTGATGAGGATATTAATGTAAAATCATATGGTACGTTAAGTTTTAAAAAAAATGATAATGATTTGATTATTAACTTCAAAGATTGTGTATTAAAAAATAGATTCATTTTAAATAAATCAAATAAAGATATTTGCTGTGTGTGCTATGATGAGTGTGGAATGACACTAAATTGTGGACATTACCTTTGCGATGCATGTTTAAGATCATGGCTATTAATTAATAATTCATGCCCTATGTGTAGAAGTCAAGATAATTGTGAAAAGGGCTTTGATTTTATTATACCAATAAAATTATTAGAATTTTTATTTTCTACAACTAAATGTTATGATTTTATTTTAACATGTAGTAAAAAAAAAAATTTTTATCAATCTCGTAAATTATTTAAAATTTTACAGAAATCAAGAAATTCAGAAGATCCATTGAAAAAAAATAAAAAATTCTTCAGATATAAAATGATAACATAATACTAATATATATATGTATTAAAAGTACAAATACAGTAATTATGTAATAAAGAATTTAATTTAAGATTTTATATAATTTATAAACTATATTAAAACATCAATTATTGTGGTATTCCAGCCTGTTAATATATGAGTTTTATCTCCTAAAGTTTGTTCTTGTTTAATTGATAATATTTCGTAAGAACAATTATTAATGCCATCATTTTCCATAAATTTTTTTATATTTTTACTTTGTATAAAATTATTAAGATATTCAGTATTTTTAGATATATTTTTTTTATATCTTGGAAGTGTCATTCCAATATCTTTGTAATATTTTCTAAATAAACCCTTTTTTTCATCTTCATCTTTAATAAATTTTCTTGAAATATTAATATTTAATGCCTTATTTCTAAAAAAAAAATCACGGTCTTCACATCCCCAACCTTGATAATTATTAGAAAAACCGTTAGATTTTTTAAAAGTATCGTGATTAAACATAACTATACCTCCTAAAGATTTTTTATGTCCCGAAAATATACTAATTATATGATCTTCAATTTGTTCAATGTATAAATTATTTATATTAGGTGATATAGGAATTAAGTCTACATCATGAGTACAATAACAGCTATCATAATCATTTATTATAGAGTATCCAATATTTATTAATTTACCTCTATTAAATTTTGCTCTATTAACCTGATTTATCACATAAATATGATAAGGTATACTCATATGGTTTTTCATTTCCTTATACAATTGTCTCAATTCCTTATGTCTATCTCTAAAAGGAACTATAAAATTTATTTTTTTTTTTAAATTATTTTCTTTAATTGTTTTATTAATCATTAGATCAAACCTGAAAATTATGAAATCAGTTAGAAAAATTTTATTAATACTAACTAAATTATCAGAACTTAAAAAATCTAAATTTTCTATTTCATTATTTATTTGAGGTACTAAATTTATATCTAAAATAGTAAATAGCCTATTTAAACTATCAGTCATATTTTCATATCTAATAATAAAATTATATTTTATTGTGTTGTCATTTACTAAATCACTTTGTAAAGAAAATAAATTATAACCAAGAACAAATTTTGAATACTTATTTATATTTTCTAAAAATGAAGATTGTGGAAAAATACATGAATTATTGAATTTAGAATATTTAGATATTAAATTTTCAATACTTGTGTTTCTTATTTTCTGAAATTGTTTAGTAGCATATATGAATCTATCATACGAGTTTCTAATAATAGTTATTTTATAAGAAGTATTCCAAATGTTTTCATTATTAATAATAAATTTATTTACTTCATATTTTTCTAAAAAAATAATTTTTTCATAATGTTTACTATCAAAAAATGATATTTTATATTTAGTTTCTAACAAATCTAATAATTTTTCACATAAATTATTAGGTGTATTAATAATAATTAAATATTCATATGGATTATTTAATTTCATATTATTTATTAATTTAAATAAACAAATAAATAAACTCAAATGTTATTTAAATATAAATTATATTCCTCTTTTCCAAATAGAAATATAGGAATTTTTTTGTGTAAATCTTTTGGAAACGGAATATTTGATATGTTTGAATATCCTTTAGCGCATTTAAATATAAATGCCATAGGATATGCCTCGTATAATAATCTAATTTTACCATCTTTAGATTTTTTATCTTTAGGATACATGAATACACCCCCATTTATAAGTATTCTATTAGCATCTGCTACTAAACTTCCGACCCATCTCTGTGTTTTGTTTGTTTCAATGAGTTTATTTACATAATCATTTATTTTAGGATCTAACCATTTATGTTTATTCCCTTCATTTATAGCATAACTTGATCCATTTTCAGGTACAATGACATTTTCTTTCATTAATTTGAATCCATTTTCATGCTTTAATTGATACATGTTAACATTATTATTTTTTGCTATAATTAGTTGTGTGCAGATACCATACACTGTATAACCTGCTGCTAAAATATTGTCCATTCCTTTAATTTCATCATCTATGTATTCAAAAATGCAAAAAATACTTCCAACACTAATATTTGAATTAACATTCGATGAACCATCTAATGGATCAAATGAAACTAAATATTTACCTTTGCTATTAACCGGAACCATTTCTGTTTCTTCTTCAGAGCACATATTCCTTATTTCTTTACAGTCTTTTAAATTATTCTTGATTATATCATTACTTAGGTAATCAATCTTTTTCATAGAATCCCCACTTTTATTTTGAAGTTTAATTAAATTAGACATTTCTAATAAATTACTTTCTCTTAAGATTAATGAGATCTCACTAAAAGAATCTTTTAGACATTCAATGATTTCGTCCATAAATATAGCAAATATTATATTCTAGATAATTTAAAAATATGATCTAATTTATAATTGTGTCCGGATTTAACTGTTTCCAAACTCCATTTTATATTATATTTTTCAAGCATATTTACTATATCTTCTTTTTTAAAAGATATATCATTTACAGTCACACTATGACCAAATTTATTTTTATCTTTTAATGTTTTTTTAGTTAATATTTTTGTTTCTTCAGTGAAAGGTGTAAATAGAATTAACACAGCTTTTTTGGTAAATGATAATAACATATTTTTTAATATTTCTTCCCATTCCGAATTATGCTCAAGTACGTGCTGCATATAAATACCATCTACATTAGTTTGATATCTTACTAAATCTTTTATTTTATCCTGATACCCTGTATTAGATCCATCAACACCAATGTATTGGATATTAAATCTTTCTATATATTTTTTTAATCTACAATTTCCACATCCCCAATCTTCTACTAATTTTATATTATTATCATCAAAATAATTTGTTGCTATATCCATAATATCACAAGCACCCATATGATTTTCTATAGAAGTTCTTTGACCCCAGAATATGTTCCATAATCCTAATCTAGATTCAGACTCATCAATATCAATATCATTATCATTTTCATATATATTTAATTCAGTATTTTGATCAATATCTTGATAGCAGCTTTTATTTTCATCAAAGTTTATAGATGATTTATTAGATTTTTCTAGAAGGATATTTTTGTATTCATTTAAATCTTTAGTTATAAAATTTACCTTATTTTTTTTTTTTAATGTTATCTCCCCTATAACTTTTATTCCCTCCAGTAATTCTAAATATTTAAATGTTTCATCAGGCGATGCTAAGACTAACATTCCGTAACCACAATTAAGTTCTTTAACAACATCTAATGTTTCATTTAAATTTAATATACCAGCTAATTTATTATAATATTCAGGAATAGCCAATACATTTTCAAAAATATCTAATGATAAATTTTTAGGTAAGATATTAGTTAAAGCAGTTACTAAACCAGAATTATCTAAACTTATAATATTTTTAATATCAATATTATTGGTTTTTAGTATTTGAATTTCTTTACTAAAATTCGTTATTGGAGTAGTTAATTTATAAATCAAATCAATATCATTAATAAGACACGAGGAAAGTGTATTAGATTTCTCAAATATGTTTAAATTGATCCAATCACATGGTAATGCTAAAATATTAGTTGTAACTAATAATTGGTTGGTTTTAATATCTGTTATTTTAGACAAAAGTAAACCACTTATGTTAATTTTATTTTCTTTAATTATATCTTCATTTTCACTAATATTATTTTTAATAAAAACTATATCGTTTTTTTCGCATTGATCTGAAATACCTTTAATTAAATGATTAATTTGCTGCGTATCTATTTTATTGAAATCAAGATTGTTAATATAAAATAATGGAGTTGCGTTGTGCGATAAGCATTCGTTTATACATAAATTTATTATTTCATTGCCTATAAAATTTAAGTGATTTACATTATTATAATTTAATATAAAATTACATTTATTAGTAATTTTCTTGTGAATTGTTATTAAATTGCTATCAGAAAGATTGTATGATACAAAATTTTTATTTTTATGAGTATTACTATTATATGTTTTTTTAATGTACTTATTTGTATATTCTATTGTTTTTTGTAAAAAATTATCATCTCTATCTTTAGTTTTTATGATGCCTATATCTTTTCTAGATCTTAACGGACCCGAAACATAGTTATTATATAAATTAGACTCTTCGGCCATTTTAAAAATGTCTTTATTTGATATACTAAGGCATACCGCTTTATCTCCGGTCAACTTAATTTTCCTATCAGAAGTGAATGTAATTCCTGAATAGATTAATTTATGCATATCTGGGAAATAACAGAGTTTCATATTCGCATTTTTTATTGGATCATTTGGATATCCTTCGGGAACAAAATATTTTGTTAATGTATTTGTGTTTTTAATAGATATATCAAAAACTTTATTAGATAAAGTATCATTAAGTATTTTATCAAGGCTTACATCAAATAACTCTAAATAGTTTATAAATCCCGGATCAGGGATTTGGTATTCAAAACTGATTATTTTGATATTATGTTTCATTTTAATAAATGTAGCATTAAATACGTATTTTGGAGGCTTATCTCTACCTAAATCTTTGTATATGTTTTGATGCAAGACATTACAAATCTCTTTGCTTATTTGGATATCATTAGAAGTTAAAAATGGAAATCTATCATACATTGATACGCATCCCATACCATGCGTTATTGGTCCTATATCATCGTCAAACGAATATCTATACGATTTTAAAACTGGTAAAAATGTATAATTCTCTTCATTACATAACCCACAAAGTTGATATTCCTCTCCTTCGATATATTCCTCTAATTGTATATTCTTTCCTTGTTCTAAACTATATTGACATAGCGAGGCTACTTCTTCAAAATTATCGAAATGTTTAGATTGAATTTTTATACTATCATTAAGTTTTATCACATACTTATATTTTATCTTATTAATTATGTTATTTAAACTCTCCCAATTTTGGATATTTATGGATAGGGGAAAATATGGTTTATATTTTTCTAATTTATACTTCTGATTATCAATTAATTCATAAATGTAGTTTTTATCATTGCTAAGAATATTGTAAATATTATCTATACCATAGCATAAGATGTTTTTGTCTTGTAGTTGTTCAAAACAATTGTATATTTTATTAGCATTAGTGCCAAAAAAAACTAAATTAATTTTATAAGACATCACATATTCATAAATATTTTCAAATGTAGGTTCTTCGTGAGAGTAATGTTTTACATACTTACTAATTGAGGGATTTTTATAATTTCCCATACAAAAAACTTCATTTTTGTTGGATAATTCCGATATAATTTTAGCTTCAACAGCATTTGTTCCTAAAATTAAAATTCTCATTAAGTATATTAACTTTTATTATTTAAATTGGTTTAAATTATATTTTAACAATAAAAAATTGATTTGAAAAATTATTTACAAGAATTAATATAAATGCGGAAAAATAATAAAACAATCAGACAAATTCATGAAATAGGGTTGAGAAAAAATTTAGTTAAGGAATGCGTGTTGGAAATATTGAAACGGACCTCTAATGTTAAACAAAGAAATACTGATTTTAAAAATAATTTAAAAAATTATGGTGAAATACCTGCGAAATTTGATGCCAATGTTCAGACACTAAATACATTTTTTAGTGATAAAAAACATGTTCCTGTATCAAAAATTATGCATGATTTCAAAAAAATTAAACATAAAAATTGTGGAGATGAAAATTATATTAGATATTTAAACACAAAAATTGATAATATTAATAGACTAGACAACAACTTCATTTAACAAATCCGGACCATTTGGCATATCTATATTTGTTTCTTCCCAACGCAAAGCATTAAGAGCATTATTCATTGAATATGTAATTTTATTTAAATAAGATTTTAAATCATTTTGTGATATGGGTTCTGTGTCTAATAAATGTTTAGAAAAAGTTTGATCCATTTGAGTTAATTCTCTTAAATAACCTAAAAATATTACTTTCAATCTCATTAAATGATTTGTACTTTTTCTTATTTTTCTACTTGGCTTATTCAGAAATAGTGAATAAATTATAGATAAAAATCCCGTTCCCGTGCTTAAGCCAATTCCTGCCCAATTTTCCTCATTATCATTGAAAACCGCTACAAATCCGCTTACAGCTAATAAACTAAAACCAAGAATAAATGTAGCAATATTCATATATAAACTTATTTTAAACCCTTTCTTAGCATCTAAAATACTTTTTTGAAACATTATTTCCACTTTATCTTGAGCTTTAGAAGTCATTTCCATGTATTTTTCTCTCATATCTCTATTTTCTTTTAATTTATTAATAGCAGTAAATCCTCCCATTTCAGTCAATAACATTCTTACTATATTTTTCTCATTATAATCTGTAGAATTGCATATAATATCATCAAGTATATCAAAAATGTTATTATCATTTAGAACTATAAATTTTAATCCTAATGATACTGAAACAATGAGACTTTGACTAATATTAGTACATTTATTTTGTTCATTTAGTAAAATATCTATTATTATTTTAGTGGAATCTTTAGACCCATATATACAATTTAGTGTCTTACAAGCATCTTTCGTTAAATTCAAGTTTTCTTGTAATATTTCATGACTTAAATTGTCTATTATTTTTTTATTAGTAGTTTTGTAATAGATTCTTAAACTTTTCAATAATTGAAGAGATATTTCTGTCCAAATTCTACTTGAATATGTCCTTGTTATTGATAACATTCTAAATAATAAATGACATATGTTTTCTTGATCTTCTTTTATCTCATTTTTGTATTTATGATAACCATATTTCATTAATGACGTAATTATGTACTTGTATAATTGAATGTCTGATTCATCCCAAAGAGAAATAAGGTCCTTTTCAATAACTTTTTTTTCTATAAATTTGGTAAGTGCTTTTGTTATTTTTGTACATGTTGAAAAACTAAGAGATATAAAAAATTCAATAAGATGATTTTTATTAGTACAGTTTTCAAGTAATTCTAATATTTCACCAGAATTGTGTCCATCAATCTTATTATTTAAATACCATAGATGACAACCCCAATAAAGCCTATTTTTTAATTGATTAGTTTTACTATAAACATCATCTATTTTAGATTTTATTTTTTCATTTTCTAATTTTTTAATATTGGTGGTATATGATTTAAATGACCAAAATTGCGTTCTAATATCAACTTGTTGCGACATAAATTTTTCTAATAAAGCTGTGCATTCTAATACATTATCATCACAGCAACATTTTGAAATTATAGGAAGAATCCACCCTCTTGTTTCAATATAAATAATATTTCTTGTTTCTAAATTCCCATATTTATCCTGCTGACAAAGTATTTTTTTTAATCCAAAATATAGGTCAGATTTTATTTGTTCAGATGTAATCGTTTGATGAATTTGTCCGTAAATACCGTTCAGTATCATGAGTGTATCATCTAAATTATCAACAATACTATAAACATCCTCTTTATCTTTTACGCTTCCATTTAATAGCCAATCAGTTAATACCAAAGGAAGTATATTCTTGTGGCAAGCATGTTTTATTTTTTCTTTCAAGCGACAAGATAGAGTCATAGTAGTATAATTGTATTTACTTTTTAAATAGTTATTAATTTATACTTGACATCTAATATTCATAATAAATTAATTTTAAAAATTTAAAATTTTGGTATTTCACTATATTCAATATGATTCAGTTTGATATCCAAAAAGAATGAAATCATCATAAACATAAATAACCCCAATGCTGAAAAAATATGCCAAATATCATGATAATCCCAGTAATTAAATAAAGTACACGGCTCATTAAGTTTTTGAGATTCTTCCGGAGTTAGATATTTATCAGATACAGGCGTTTCAAAAAATATCATAGCTGTAATTAATACAATATTATTAATGAAAATCGCAAACCAAATTTTATATCCTACATATTCTTTGTTTTTCATTTTTTGTATTAGGTAAAAGATAAAGTAAATAAGTAAATTTGCTAAGAATGTAAATAACATCCAAGTTGTAAATTCTGGTTTGTATGACCCTCCATAAATCAACATACCCAGAGTAAAACTATTAATTACTAAAAGTAGTAAAAATTTGGGATAATCTTTAGGCTTTAAATTTTTTATTTTTCTAATAAAAATAAATAAAGATTTAACGTCAAAATCATACTCTTCACCATAATAAACAAAAATAGTACCAATAATCATTAAATAGGATATCAGTACATAGATAATAAACCAAAACCAAAATTCATTTCCATTACTTGTGCCCGTAAGAGGTAGGATATTAATAAATACTATACATGATAGAAATGAAAAAAATTTTGTAGGGGATGGTAATACATTATGTCTTTTTGAATATAACGTTAAGAACATAAGTGATGTACCTATAAACATAAAAGATGTATCAAACTGGAAATTTAAAACCGAAGGACAAGTGTGAAATAAGCTTGAACAGATACCTTCTAATATTAAATTAATACCTAAAGCATAATATAGAGATAAGTTTTTATTAACCCCCCTCTGTATTACACCATCGGTATATTTTTTTTCATTAACTTTGACAATTATTAAAAAAGTGATTCCAAAAATAATATAAAAGATATTAGAAATTATACTATTAAATGATTGAATGCCCATCCAATCGTATTTACACTTTAAATTATAATAACATTGGACACTATCATCTCTCATTTGAAATATAACAAATTGAAGAGATGGTAGTAAATAATAAATTCCGATAAGAATTAGAATTTGCCAATAATATTTATTTTCTTTATTAGAAATATTCTTATGTCTTGGAGGAGAAGGTGTACTTCTTGTTATCAAACCAGTGCTTTCATCTATCATACATAATAAGTAGATGAATACTTTATATATTTTTTTTTTAAATGATTTTACTTAAATAATTAATCAATAAATTTTAAATGTATATTATATGAATGTGTTAAGTTATAATATATCTTTTGGAGCTATGAAATCAGATGATAAAGGAGTTAGAAATAATACTTCAACAAGATTTTTAGCTGAATATTGTAAACAATTAAGAAAAAAAGAAAAAAGAAATGTATGTCTAAATAATGTTACGGAATATTTATCAAAGGCTATTTTAGAGGATAAAGTAGATTTCATTGCTACTCAAGAGAGTTCTAATTGGGATAAAATATATAAAGATATAAAAGGATTAGAAGGGGGATTTTGGTCTCTTAGTGGGTCTTTAGGTATAGAAGATATGGCATCATTTCTAAAGGTCAGTAAATTTTCTAAAATTGAAGCGGTTATTATTGATAAAATAGGTACTAGACCATTTCATATAATACTAACTAATTTAGGAAAAATAGATAAAAAATGCGTTCTAATTAATCTACATAATATTCATGCGGATCCATCAAAAGGTTCTCCTAGAGAATTTTTAGAAAAAAATTTATCAAAATCTATAAATCATAATTTTGGATATAAAATACCAAATATGAATAATAATTATGTATTTAAATCACGCGGTAGTAATATTGGTATATTAGATCTTAACAAAAAATCACATAAAGAAATTGAAATTACTGATATTAGTAAAATTATAGAAACTTACATTAATCCTATTACTGTTGTTATGGCTGATTTTAATGACATTGGCCATGAATATTGGAAAGGATTAACTTTATTCAGAGGGACTCCTTTAGAGACAATCGTTAGATCAAGTAAACCAAAAAATAATACATGTTGTGTAGGTAGAACTAGTCTTAGAACAAGTAAAATAATTGATACTCATCCGGCTGATTATATTTTAATCAATGATCAGATCAAAGTCAGTAAAGAAAATTATCTCCCTAATGAAAAACAACTAACAAGAAATGCCAATGTTTATCCAACTTCAGATCATTTACCAATATTATCTAAATTAATATTGGATAAAAAGAGTTTTCCTATTAAAAAACAATGGTTTTATCCAGATGATAAAAAGGGTTGGTTAGAATTTGGTAGTACAGATAATGAAATTATTAATGAACACAGAAAAAAAAAATCAGATTTTATACTTGATAAAAGAAGATATAGTTTTTTAAGAAGTAATTTACTTTTACAAGGAAATAATAGAAAAGCAATATTTAGCTCTAAAAGTAAGCTACCAAACTATAAAGATTTTATTAAAAAATTTTATTATCACAATGACCGAGAATGGACACCAATTGAAACAACTAATGGCTTTATAAAGGTTATTTCTACTCCTTCATTTAATTTTAAAGGTATTAATTATCAAAATAGAGATAGACAGATAATCAGGGACAACAAATATAAAGTTCTATATTCCTTTAGAAATGATCTACCTATAGATAATAAAAAAATATATATTAAGGAATGGTATTATCCAGATGATAGAGAGGGATGGAAATTAATAGGTTCAAGAACCGTAAGTGCTATTTTACTTAAAAAAACCTTTACAGAAGGTAATAGAAAATATATAATAAAATCAGATTCAAAAGTAGTACAGGAACATGTTCATACAAAAAAAAAACGTAATATATTATATGATTTTATAGATAAATTACCGGATTTTAAGAAGGAAATAAAAACAAAAAAAGGAGGTATGAGAAAAAATAGAACAAAAAATAGTAAAAAAAATAAACTATTTATTTAAAAAATTTTTTATAATATCAAGGAGGCGCTCAGCATATTTTTCCTGAGTATAATTTTTAGAGAATTCTAAACCTCTTTTAATATGATCTAAACGCAACTCGTTATTTTTTATATGTTTTTCTAAAATATTAATAATTTCATTTTCATTCATACTAGTATCAATTTTAATGGTATATTCGTAATTATCTGCTTTATCAAGAGGAATGTCTCCACATATTGCAGAACCACACATAGGTATCTCTATATATTTTCCAAATCTTGTTCTAGGAACACCACTACAGGTAATACAAATTTTAGTTTTAGAAATTTTTTTTGCCATTTCAATCATATATTTATTCGTGTGAGCGTCATTAAGATTATATCCCGGATGGGGATGTATATAGCACTTATATCCTTTTTTTTTTAACTTTTCAAATATTTGTTTTACCTTTAATCTAAGAGGATAATGTTGATTTATACATCCAACCAACATAAAATCATATTCTTTAGGTTGATTATAATTTTTGAATACATTTTTATTGGCACAATGCCCTATGTATTCAAATTTTACATTTTCAATATTATAATTGTTCATTTCATTTAAATGATGACAAATTACTAAATTAGCATTTGACTTTAATATTTCTCTTTGAGTCCATTTTTTATCATACATTTCATTATATCTCAGACATTTTGGTATATTAATTTCCCCAAATTTAACTAAATCTAAAGGTTTATATGCTATTACTAATTCAAAATTTTTATTAAGTTTTTTAATATTATATTCTACAGATTGTTTTTCTTCATATAATTGCCAACCGGGCCCATACATTGTTACATTAGCTATTTTTGAAAGAGCTTCAATACCATGAAATCTCACCCTAGACATTTTTGTAAGATATGTTTTTTTATTAACTAAATAAAGAATATTTAACATATTTTATGTATTTTTTTTTTTTTTTAAAG
>Ga0206130_10001698_pt1 | contig 31622 bp, 23 predicted proteins | sample Helgoland_Spring_9_FD_148637 | JGI IMG/M metagenome (GOLD analysis project Ga0206130, IMG submission 148637) | Pelagic subsurface seawater microbial communities from Kabeltonne, Helgoland, North Sea - Helgoland_Spring_Bloom_20160512_1 | ecosystem: Environmental > Aquatic > Marine > Epipelagic ...
TTCCCTGAATATAGATTGTTTGTCATTATCTAGTATAATAGAGTTGTTATAATGTATAAATCAAATTTATATTATTTAAATCCAAAAAAAAAAATTAGTTTATATAAATGAATATAAATAAAGATTTAATTGAAGAAATTAATAAATTAAAAATAAATTTAAATAGAAGTTTTGAGATATTAAGAAATGATGATTTACATAAATTACAAATACATTCAATTGAGATTATAAATTATATATTAAAAAATGTAAAAATATTCTATATAAGTAAAAAAGATATACCTAATTTTACTATAAAAAATTTAAGAAAATATTTATTATTAGATAGTGAAATAGAAGTTAATGATTTAGAAATAAGGGAATTTATTGATAATCTAAAAAAAAATAAGTTAACAGATAATGAGATAGAAAATTTCATAAATAACAAAAATAACGAATTGCAGCATTTATTTACTAAATTATTAAATATTAATAAAAATTCAGAAGTAAATAGAATAGTAAATAATTATTCATATGATATAATATCTAAATTTTTATCAGTAAGTTGTGAATCAGCGATTATAAAAAATTTAAAATATAATTTTATTTTTAAAGTAAAATTAGATAAAATAGAATTAACTTTTAATTTATTTAATGAAAACAGTAATATCAATAATATTAATTTAGCAGTATTGATAATAAAAGCATTATACCCAGCTGTTTTATATAATATAAAAAATGCTAATATCAAATTAAATTATTATTTTACTGAAATGAAAAAAGAAATGCCCAAAAATACTAATTTTTTAGGTCCAAATGAGATTAATTCAGGACTAACATCATTTTCATTTGGAAGAAATAATGAAATAACTATTTTTAGAAAAGAAGAATATGAAAAATTAACATTACATGAAATGATTCATGCTTTGGAAATAGATGAATCAGTAATAAATATAGATAATTTAATAGAAAATAGACTAAAATGTAATTTTAATATTTCCAATGATAATAAAATAAATTTCGGAGAATGTTTTACAGAGAGTATAGCATTAATTTCGAATGTTATAATAGACTCACTATTAACCGATTATAATTTAAATCATCTAATAAAACAAGAATTAAAATTTACTATATTACAATGTTCAAAAATATTAAAATTTTATAAATTAGATTATGAAAATTTTTTATGTAATAATTGTTGTTTTATATCTAATAAAAATTGGATAGAAAAAACATCAGTGACAGCGTATTATTTTTGTAAACTAGGAATAATTTGGGATTATAATACTTTTATTAAAGAATTTATGTTTGTAAAAAATATAGATGTTAATATTCTATATAATTTTATATTAAATAATTTATTAAATATAGATTTTTTAAAAGAATATAAAATAACAGATAAATTAAAAAAAAATTTAAGAATGACAATTAATGAATTTGACTGGAGTATTTTGATAAAAGATTCTTTAAATATAAATTAAGGAATGTAAATATCTATAAAATATATAGATATAAATATTTTTTTTATATATAAAACATATTATATACTATAATATAATTTATGGGTATTAAAAATCTTAATACATTAATATTACAATATAGTAATAAGTCTGTTAATTATAGACATTTATCGGATTATGATAAAAAAAAAGTAGCAATAGATGCGAATGTATATATTTATAAATATTTATATGGTAATAGTAATAGCATAAATGGAATATTTTTTCAAGTAAATAAATTAAAAAAACATGGAATAATTCCTATATATATTTTTGATGGAAAGCCACCCAAAGAAAAAGAAGCTACAATTTTAAATCGTAAATTTAATAAAAATAAAATAAAAGATAAAATATTAAAATTTCAAAAAAAAATAGAATTACTAGATATAGATAATAATTTAACAGAGGAAGAGAAGGTAAAAATAAAAAAAGAGATAAATATTGAAATAGAAAGTTTAAATAATAAATTAGTATTTATAACGAAAGAAGTAATTAATAAAATTACGACATTATTTGATTTGATGGGTATATGTTACATATTTGCACCATGTGAAGCAGAGCAATATTGTTCAGCATTAATAAAAAATAATATTGTAGATTTAGTTTTATCAGAAGATATGGATACGATAGCATGTGGATCTAATATAACATTAAGAAAATTTTCAAATAGATTAGACTATATTATAGAATATGATTTAAACTGTTTATTATCAGAATTAAAATTAAGTTATTCAGAATTTATAGATTTATGCATATTATGTGGAAATGATTATGTTAATAGGTTAAGAGATATGGATTATAAATTAGCATATAAACTTATTATGAAATATAAAAGTATAGAAGAAATATTTAATAAATCTAATTTAATTAAATTTCCTAAAGATTATGATTTTTCTACTTCTAGAAATATATATAATTTGAAAGATATTACAATAAATAATTACGATATTTCAATTATTAATCAAAATAAAAAAGAAAGTATTTCAAATTTGAAAAAATTTATGAAGATAAACTCTACAATTGAAGAAAAAATATATATTCATAGAATAAATAAAATGTTTAATTTAAATAGTATAAAAAAAGATTTTAAAATAAATTGTTCAAAAAGTACTTATTTTAGTAAGTTAAAACTATTAAATAATATTTAATAATAAATATTTAAAAATATTAATTTAGTATTTAAAGCAAGTTAAAATTCTATTTTAATATTTTTTACTTAAAGTTAAGGTATTATTAATACTTATAACCGCGTAAAATTTTAAATAAAAAAAACAAAGAGTAATATATAATGGCAAAAAAAGTGAAATCTACATCTAATACTACAACAGTACCCGTTAAGGAAGAAAATACTAAATTAAAGTTAGAATCTTCTAAAACTAAGAATGAAGTTAATAAAGTTAAAGAAGAAACAATAAAAAAGAATACAAAAAGTATTAAGAAAGAAAAAGAAAAAACTCCTTTAGAAGTAAAGAATATTAGTAAAGAAACTGTTCAAGAGTCTACAGATAAACTATCTAATTCTTCTGAAGTTGTATCAACAGGAGGATCTACTGTTCAATCTCTGTTTAATGAATTAATTGATCATAGTGAAAATCTTCAAAAACAACAAAAAAAAATGACTACAAATTTAAAAAGAGTTTTTAAATCATATGCTAAAGAATGTAAAGATTTAAAAAAAGCTTCAACTAAAAATAGGAAAAAATTTGTTGATGGAAATAAGCCTAAGAGGGCACCAAGTGGATTTGCTAAACCCACTCAAATATCTAATGTATTATGTGACTTTTTAGATGTTGCTCATGGATCCTTAATGGCACGAACAGAAGTAACTAAAAGAGTTACAAAATATATCAAAGAAGCTAAATTACAAGTTCCTGCCAATAGAAGACGTTTTGTTCCAGATAGTAAATTAGCTAGTATTTTAGGTAAATTAGATACTACATCTAAAGGCAAAGATGGAAAAACTGATTCTGAAAAAGGATACACATATTTCAATCTACAAAAATATTTATCACCTCAATTTATAAAAGGTACAGCATAAAAATTAATCAATATTGAAAGAAGTACCACATCCACATGTTGATTTAGCATTAGGATTTGTAAATTTAAAATTACTACCAAGTATATCAGATTTATAATCTATTTCTGTTCCTAATAAATATAATAATGATTTATTACATATTATTATCTTTATACTATCTTCATTATGTATTTCATCATATTTTTCTGGTTTTTTATTTGTTGGTTTTAAAATGTAATCAAAACCATTACAACCTCCTGATTTAATACCAAAAAATATATATTTTTTATTGTAAGTTTTATGAATATTCTTTAAATGATATAAAGCATTTTGTGAAATTTTTAATAAAGTCATATTTATCTATATTAAGAATATATTCTTAATATAGATATATTTTTTAGTTTATCAATTTAAAACATTTGATAGTACTAATTCGGGACATCCCGATGCGGCATCTAAAGATACAATAGTTAATCCTGTTAAAATCCAATAACATGAAGTTATACAGTCATCTTTTGTTTTACCTTCAAAGGCAAATTTTTCAAATTCATTTAGTATTATATTTTGTATTTTTAACTTATCATCTAATCTATTTAATTGTTGTACACTATATAAAAATGCTTTTCCTGTAGTGGTATAATTTAATTTCATTTGATTATTTAGCATTGCTCTATAATTCCATATATCTTCTATTTCCATATATAAATTTTTTAAGTTGAATATATTTAAATCTAAAAACCATCTAGGTTGAGTATATAATTCTAGTTCATCCATTCTTTGAAAAATTTTTACACATTTATTTTTCATTTTATTATATGGTGTTTCATGTAAATTAAATTTAATAGATAAATCTTTACCTATTTTTTCATCTTTTTCAATTAATTTATTTAAATTTTCTATACAATCTATCGTAAAATTATTTCTATTATAAGGATTTTTTTGATTATTTTCTATCAAATATTTTATAGATTTTATATTAAACCCATATATGAAATTATCGATATCTTTATACGAAAAAAATTCAGAATTTGGAATATTAATACATTCTTCAAATGTTAAAAAATCTGTATCATTATTAATTAGATATCTTTTAAATAAACCAGGACCACGTAAATTATTTACAATTTTATTCATATAATTACGAATACATTTTTGAATTATGATTATTTTATCATTATAGGGTTTATATAATTCTAATAATCTAAGAAATTCATTTAATTTTTGAAAATTAGTATGCTTATATTCCGTATGATTTTGTTTATAGTAATTTAAAGTATAAATAATATCAGAACCTTTAACATTGTTATAATTAAAATTTGATTTTATTAAATCATTATATAATAATAATTTACTATATTTTTTTTTATTAAATAATTTCTTAGCTACATAATTACATTCTAGTGGTTCATCTATTCTTTGAACATTATCTTTTTTACTATGTATTCCACAAAATAATATATTAGAAAAATGTATTTTATTTTTACATTGTTTTGTTGGATCACTTGTTAATCTTGCTAGACAATAATTTGATCCATTAACTAATACTTCTGTATTAGGATTGTTAACAATAGACATAATATTTAATATTAAAATAATTTTATATATTTATAATCAAATTTTAAAAATAAATAAATTATTAGACAAAATAAAAAAAAAAATAATGCTCTACTTAAAAATAAGTATATTTCACAAACAATTTAAATCATTTTATCTTTATAGAAATTTAAATAAGCTATCATCTCTCTATTTTCTACATAAAATACAGTATAATAGTATTATTTTTACTTATAATATAATATAATTATTTATATTAAATAATAGTTTTGAATGTTATATAAGGTGTTTTATCTTCTTTATATATAGTATTATATGTATTTATAAAAAAATTTGATCTGATAATTATTTAAAAATAAATGATGATTATTAATTACAACTACAAAAAAAATATGGCAAACAAAAACTCAATCATTCTTGCAAAACATGTTTCCAGTGATAAATTAACTTTTGATGGACCACTAGCAAATAATTATGGAGGAAAATATGCGAAAGTACTACATAATAGTAGTTGGTTACTTGTTCAAACTCCAAAAGTAGTATGTCCTTTTGGAATTAATGTATATGAAGAAACAGATAAAAATGGAACTGTTATTAAAAAAGCCTATTCAGCAGATGTATCATTTAAAGGCTATGAAAATGATCCAGAAACAAATCAACCTGCACAACCAAAAATGAAAGAACTTTACGACATGATTACACTTATGGAAAATTCCTTAGTTAAACATGCACATAAAAACGCATTTACTTGGGTAGATAATCCGGACGCAAGTGAAGCAGTATGTCAAGCACTTCTTAGATCAGGTATTAAATGGTCTCGTGATAAAACAACTAAACAAATTAATAAAAAATACGCACCTCGTCTTAAATTAAATCTTCCTGTATATGAAGATGGAATGGGATTTAAAGCTTTTCTAAATGGAAAAGATACTCCTATATCTTCTATTGATGAACTCTTGAAAGTAGCATCTGGTCGATGTGAAATGGTAGCTATTTGTAAATGTGATAGAGTAACATTTAATGGAGGTAAATATGGTTATAAATGGAGTATTCAACAACTTAAGCTTTATTCCACTTCTGAAGGAATGTCATCGTATGCCTTTATTGAAGATAGTGATGATGAGGAAGATAGTGTGAAACAGAGTCAGCGACCGAATCCATCGGCCGTTCAGATGATAGAGGATTCTGATGATGAAGAAGATGATGAATTAGACACAGCAGTAAATGAACAATCTCTTAAAAATGTAGTAAAAACTCATTTAGAAGATTCAGATGAAGACGAGGAAGAAGAAGAGGAAGCTCCTCCCCCTCCTCCGAAAAAAGAGAAAGTAATAAAGAAAAATGTTTCAGCTAGAAAAATTTAAATAAATTAATGTAGAGTAAAGTAAATTAGTATTAAATTCTTTTAGAATTACTAAAATAAAATATAAATTATTTAATAAAATTTCTATTTTATTTTTTATCTAAACTATTAAAAATATTTAAGCCTTCATCAGGGTTTGAACCTGAGACCTTACGCTTACTAAGCGTACGCTCTACCTACTGAGCTATAAAGGCATATAGAATTTTTTTATTATTATTTCTAATATATATTATCTTTAAGTATTAATTTATATTTATAAATTTTTATATTTTTTTAATGGATCTTTGTTAAATCTTAAGTCTACAATACCATTATTTCTCACTTGTTTTCTTGCAGCCCATGGATATTTTTGTAATAATTGTTCAGCACTTTTTTTTTGTACTTCAATTCTTTTTTTAAAATCATAATGTCCTTGAATTCCTCCTTTATTTTTCCAATAATTTGTTTTTATACCATATCCTGTTCTTTTTAATATAGGTAAATTTAATTCATAAAATTTAATACATCTTTCAAAATCTTCTTTTTCAGATACTGTTAATTTTATTCTTTTATCATTTTTATATCCTAAACACGAATTTATAATAGAATACAAGCCATATTTATCATTACCGCTTGCAAAAAAATTATTAGTATTAGCATTAAATCCAAAAAGTCCTCCTGAATGAATCATATCAAATGATTCGTTAAATAATCCTTTTAAATTCTTAACAGATCTATTTTTCTTTCCTTTAACAGTTACTTCTATATCTTCTACATCATCATCCATTTCTATAATATTTTCACCTTCATTGAAATATTTAATTATATTATTTCTAGTTTTTAGTATGGTACTATTGTCACCTCCTATTAAATTAAAATTCCATTTATTTTTTATAGGTATATAATCTTTATATGATTCAGGAGATACAAATATATATACTTTTTTCATAGATATTTTATGTTTTTTTAGAAGATTTAAAGTTTTAGATTGTAATATTTCAGGACGTTTATGTGATGCTATTGCTATAATCGAATTAAGATTATTCATATTTATATATTAAGAAAATAAATTTATGTTATTTTATTAATTTGATATACTATTGTATCTAAACTTATAACATTTTCTACACGAGGTCCATTGTCTACTCCTAGTAAATATATATATCCTGTACTTGCTTCAATTAAAACTCTGGCTGTACCAGTTTCTGCTGCACATAAAAATTCTATATCTACTTTTGGAGTATCTCCTAATTGCAATTGACCAATTTTTTCTCTATTTAATTGAGAACTGTACATTGTAATATTTTTATCTGACATACCACAATTATTATCTTCTGTCAATTTACAATCACTTTTTACTGATTCATTATAAGAATTACCTGTGTAACATTTTTTTGCATCTGTTACACCGTAATAAATATGACCTTTATCGAATGCTCTACTAGCACAAGATACGCATCCTGTATTATCGTCTTCTAATAATTTACATCCTGATATATCTTCTTGGTTTCTTAAAAACGTATCATCTTCATCTTTCTTGTAACGTCCTATCATTCCACTTGTATCTTTAAATTGTGTTAGTGGACTATCTTCTTTAGATATAATTACACTACCTGTAATCTTTCGAACATTTTTTGCAGCTCCTATTAAAACTGTTGTATCGGAAGTACTCCTGTATCCACTTAACAATCTTACTTTTTTTGTTGGACTAGGGTTTATTAAATATGAAATACCATCTGATTGTACCTCACCAGGTAAATTAACTATATTATCATCTTTCTTTGTAGTTAATTGTGCCCCATCTTTTGTCAATACATTATTAGAAGTAATACCTGGATTATCAAGGTCGTTCGGATAAATAGCTTTTTGTACAATTTCAGCCTTTGACTCAGCATTTCCAGACATAAATTGTAAAGTTCCTAATAGGCTACTCTTTGTATTATCTATCACATATCTAACATTACATAAACTTATAGGTGTATTTGCTATGTATCTAATTCCATTTGAAGGTATAAAAAATAATTCTCCATCATCTGTAATACAAATATTACCATAACCACCTTTAAAAGCTACCATAATAATTTTAGTCTGTCTTGGACTAAAAGAATTAGGTATACATCCTACCTTATATATACTATTTACTTGACGTATAGGCTGTGAGAACGCCGGAGGAGGGATACTTCTTGTATCAAAACTACTATTACATCGTATATATCCGTCTATAAATACTATATTTGTGTTTTGACCTTCTTCATTATCTGGATGATAAATCTTAATATCATTCGTATTTTCATAATAATTAGAAGTTTCTATTGCAGCATCACCCCATTCATATCCATCAACTGAGCTTTTCATACCAGACAAATCAGATTGATATAATGTATCTACACATGAACTATCAAATTCACCTTCAAAATTAAATTTAATTGTAGCTGGAATAGCTCGTGCCATAAGATTAACAGAATTTTTGGGATCTAAAGTTTTATTTGGATATGTATCTTGTTTTAACTGTATTATCTGCATATCTCTTAATGCATTTGGAAACCATAAAAATTTTGATATTATATATGAGTTATTACCAGGAAAATTCTTATGTTTAGGATTAGAACCTATATATATTGATTGGTATAATGGAAATACAAAGTATTTATAGTAATCATGATGTTCTAGGATTTCATCATCCATATGAATTGGTTGACTCATTTTCTCTACCCCATTCATATATCCTCGTATAATATTTTCATCAACTACAATTGCTACTAAATTCCATTCGCTTGGATAATCCACCGCAAATTCCATTTTTTCGAAATAAGGCACATCCCTATTCTTCCACTCCCCAGTAGTAACGTATTCAAATCTTATTATAGGATTATCACTAATATACACAGATACATGTGGAGAAGCAAGAATATTAGGTTGATAATCATTACCACTAGCTTCTTTAGCACCTTCTTCTATTCCATTATAAAAAATACCTGCATGACCTGGCTTATCAGGGTCTTGCAATAATACCTTTATCCAAAATACAATTGAAAAACTATAATAATATGTTTTTATTAGTGTATCCATTTTATTATTATTAGGTTGTAGTTCATTTTGAAAACCGGGTTTATTACCATGTATTTCTACTTCTCCTATATCTTCTGTATTAGAATTAGAAGCTACTGTTATAGAACCACACCTTATATCATTTAAACATAATTCTTTGGCCTCAGTCCTATTTAAAAATTGTTTTCTTATAGGGCCTGTAGAAATAGGATTTTCGGTTTTATCACTATCTGAGCCTAAATCTTCATACCATTTTGGCCACGATTCCTGTGGCCATTTATAATTAAAATAAGTTCTAAAACTCTTTGAAGGTTTATATCCTATAGGTAAAATTAATTCTCCTGGTTTCTTTGGATAATCAGGTATATGTGGCACATTATTATCTAATTTTATTATATATGGTATTAATGGTAACATTGTTTTACGTGTAGAATTATATATTTCTTCTTGTGAAGCATACATTTTATTATTATTGCTAATATTTTCTCCGAATGCTTTATCTTCAATTGATTCTAATGATGGTTCGTGTGTAAAACCACGCATAGCTCTACCATATCCGTCTTTAACATAACTACCACGAGGAGAACCAAAACCAGAATCGTAAACATTATAATCAGTTTCTTTTGATATAATTTCTCCCCAATCAGTTGAACTATGTATATCACTAAAAAATTCTTTACTGTCTTTTTTTTTATATTTTATTATTAAACATAAAAAAATTCCACATAAAATTAAAATTAATAATAAGATTTTATAATCTGTAAACATCATATAATATATAATATATAAATTAATTTTTAAAATAATTTATTAATTATATTTGGTTGTTAAAAATTCTATTCCATCCAATGATATAACTTTTGTAAAATTTTCGTCTGGGGGAATATCATCTTCAAAAACCTTTACGTCCATTTCATACCCAATATATCTTATAATACCACTATCGAATATCCTTATTAAAATTCCTTTATCTCCACCATTTACTGTAAATGTAAGAGTAGCATTTGGTCTGTATTCTTCTGGTAATCTACAAATATCTGATCCTTTTTCAGGACGATTATCTGGCTCTTTTCCTACCCATTTAAATATTCCACTTAATTTTACAATATTCACTCTTTTATAATTATCAATTGGATTAAAATTATTATTATTTACTCTTGCCATATCTATTGTAAATCTTTGATGTTGGGTAATAGTTTTGGGTCGTTCATCTATTATTTTTGAAACTTTAGGACTACCATAATTTCTTCCTATTAATCCAAATGATTTCGTTAAAGCCTGTATATCATCATTATTTAATGCTCTATTAAAAATATTAAGATTTGTAATTTTAATACCCTGTAAAGCTTGACCCTTTCCTTTAGAGGCTCCTATACTCAGTTCATCTTGACTAACACTGTATAATTTATCTCCCTTACTCGTTCCCACTATAGTACCATCAATATAGATACTTAGAGATAAATCATTTATGTTTCTCACAATTGTAACAAAACGTCTACCATCAGATTGTTTAATAGACTTATTATCTGACTTTACAGAATATATATTTTCACATATGCTACTATCTAAACATTTACCACATTTATACTCTATTTTACCGCTTTTATAATATACGACTCCTTCATTATACTCATTCTTATGTAATATTGTCATTGTTTCATCCGTATCTATTAATACCTGAATATAAAATGCTATAGTTAAACTTCCTCTAATTCTAAATTTTCGTAAATTACCAAAATACATTCCCATAAGACCAGCACTAGGTTTAGCTTTATAATTTGCTAATGTAAATATACTACCATCCATAAGATTTGGATTATTTAGCGATCCTTTCGTACCTAAATAATCACCTAAAGCTTGCCACTTACTACTATCGAGTGAAGTAAGTTCCTGTTCTCCTGGTGATCCAGTTAAAGGAAATCTTACACCATCTAATGAAACCATATTCATTGTTCTACCTGAAGCTTGAGGATGGCCATCATATTTAGGGGTACAAGGTCCTACTCCTCCCTCACCTAAAGATTCTGCTAAAGTTCCATCAGGATCACCCCAGGGTTTTGATTGGTGTTGCCAAAGTAAAGCCGACGCAGCTTTTATTTTAATTTGCCCTTTATGTGTAACTTCAATTCTCGCAAAATCAGTTTGATTTGTTACATTACAAGATATAGTATGTGAAGGCCAATACTCTTTCGGTAATTTAGCTATTACAGAATTAATTGGAAATTTAGTACCTTCGTCTTCTTTACTTAATACTGATTTAACTTGTGAATTGTCATTTCTAGGAGTTTCTATTATCACTTCATTATCGTAAACATCTTTATTATAGACTGATGCTGGATCACGAAATTGAACATATCCTGATAAATAGACTGAGTTATTAATTTTTTGAACATGAGCAACTCTTAATTTGTTGTGATCAAATAAAGAAGTGGCTCTTTTAGGCTCTAAATCCTGCCATCCGGTGGGCTGTGGATCCGCGTTTTGAGTATCAGCACCAAAATCTATAGTATATATACGATTCCAATATCCTTTTTTTATATCATGTACTTCTTCTCCATATTCTTGTCCTGCCCCCAAAGCCATTTTCGGCCTGGCTTCATTCTTATTGTTGCCGAGCACATGCTGACCTTTTCCCCAATAACACCATATTCTTTGTCTGGTTCCATCTCCCCCATTTGAATGCTGTATTAAATGAGTTCCAGAGTCAAGGTTATTTCCTGCATGATTCCTTGGATCTTCAAATGGAATATATCTTGCATAATTTTGTTTATAACCACCATCAGGTATCTCAGGGTGTAATTTTGAATTTTTTGCCCAAATAATATTTTCAAAATTTTTTTGTAAGCTTGCTGGAGATTCACTTGGTAAAGACTCCGGTCCGAATTCACCACTATAGTGCTGTAAGTAAGTATTAAAGAACTCTGGGTCGTCCGCAGTAGCACTATTAAGTGGATTTACCTTAACGTTTGAGTTTGATTGTGTGTAAGAAGTTCCTCCATCCCATGTTTGGTAATTTTTCTCTGAAATGCTTCCCCTGAGACTTGTTATCGAACGCGCAGCCCAGCTACTCTCTATTACCTTTTCCTCCCATGGGGGGAACGGTTCTGGCTTAAAGTCGGGGTTTTCCTTCTCTCTCTCTCTCTCTCTATTATTATGATCTTCCTCATCTTTCTTTTTACGAGCATTCCACTCGTTGGCTTCCTTAGTTTTTTGCAAATTTTCCTTGCCCAGCGCTAATTGCTCTTTTACCGTGTTTGTGTTATCAATTAAGTGTTTCCTGTTTATTTTATAATCTGCCTGGCTTTTTTCGTCTGGTTTAATCAAACTAGTATTATCCCATGATTTACAATCCTGTCCTCCAATTGTTTTTACTACTTTAGTTGAATCATTACAATAAGGGTGAGGATCCAGTGCACCATTTGTTTTTATTTCTTCATTATATATTATATTACCATATCTATCTTTTAATTCTATCGAACCTCCTTCTAAACTTTTCATATGTGGATAGTAGATATCTGTTTTACCTTCCTCCGGGGGCAAATAATTATGTAAATTATTTTCTTCATCGTCATGATCACCGCGATTTAATCTATTATATATAACTACTTTACGAATTTTATATTCATTAACTAAATCTATTTCCCACCAAGCTTGTTGTTTCCCATCTGATCCGGTTTTCATAAAAGATCCTACAGGACTTTCCCATTTTTTATCAATATACTTTTTTGGGCTATATGGAGATAACCCTCCACATTTTTGTGTTCCTCCTTTATATTGATTTTTATGCTCAAATTTAGTAACTACATTTTGAGGACCATATTTATCATAATCATTCTGAAAAACACTACTTTGTATGCAAGTTTTACCTAATGCGATATTTTCGTTGTCAAGACCTTCTGTCCTTGTTAATAGTTCTCCCCTAGGATATATTTCTATATTACTAAAATTTAAAAATTCAGATTGGGAACCGTTCCTAATTCTAATATATCTACATTTTCTATCCATCTTGTATCCTAAATCATTAAGTGCTTTTGTTGAATCATCATTAATACTGTGAAAAGTAGGTAAATAGCTAATACCATCAAAATGAAAGTATTGTTCAGTAATGCGACGATTCACCATTATTCGACCATCGGGATAAATTGTAACTTTATATCCTTGTTTTTGTCCTACATGAAAAGTTAATTGTTGATCCGGTCTAAATTTTAATCCGTTTTTATCTTGGGGTAAATGAGCTAATAATAATGTACCTTCATATGGTCTAGCTATTTTGATATCTATTTTACCTGTATTAATATTAAGTGAATCATCATCGTTGTCTGGATTATAAATATAATTAAAATTACGAGTACCACTGTTACCTGGTGGATCATGATTAATATAAGCTGATCCGCTTAAATATACTCTTCCAGAAGGTATAATTACTACTATAGGTTGTCTGTATCCAGAATCCACTGCTGCTTTTATTTTTTCAAAATGTATACCACCTGTATATCGATGATTATAAATCCCTCCAGGATCATTTTTTGGAGGAAATGTACCATTGCCTGAATTATTTAAATCTAAATTTCTATAAGAAAAATAGTCACCACCAGCTTGACTGCTAACAATACCATCAGTAGCTTTACAATTAGCAAAATTTTCAATAAACTTATCACTTTTATGAATGTAATTGGTAAAATTAGCAAATTCTTCTTTTTGACAATTTTCATTTAAAGTTTGTGTTCCAAGTGATGATTTTTCCTCATTATCATCATAATAATAATGTCTTCGTGCGCCTGACATAACAAGGCCTGCTGCCATTGTATTTTCAGGTCGTTGTAGCTGTCTAGACGCTTTACAAAATAATGGATGTCCATGTAAATGACCGTCAGCTCCCATTGAATCTTGTTGACAATAGTTAGTATAATTTAATAAATGAGTATTTCCATTCGGATTTATTTCATGGCTAGCAGGATAAGGAAATTTCAGTGTGTGCTGAAGTATAGTTTCTAAAGGTGCGGCAAGAGAAAGTACTTTAAGTTGTGCTATTTCAGTTAAATTGATATTTTGTGGTGCTACAATTAAATCTACAAGATTATTGGGAAGTTTGTCTGTAAATACAGGATACCTAAGATCATCATAATTTTCAAATTTACCATCAATATAATGCCTTATATTTCTTCCATATAATACGTGAGCTACATGATGCCATTTTTGATTGCTTATAGTTCCGGCCCTTATTGTACTATCAAATAATATAGGTGTTTCTCCAGGCCATCCAGTTGTAATTTTAAAATGAATTAACGTAGTGCCTTGTTCTACATAAATATAAGGAAAATAATGATCATCTTCCTGGTCCTTAGGTAATACTTTGATAATATTTTTATCTTCCTTTATACCGTCAACATTTATTTTAATCCAATAACTAATAGTAAATTGTAACCCACCATTTCTTATATAACTATAATAGTTTTCATATGAGTCATCTACTATCTTGTAAGCCGTACTTTTTATTAAAGACATTTTATTATTATTTTCTATATGAAAACCGATATATTTATGTTTTTTTGAATTAGCATTAAATATTTCTATAGCTTGTTCTCTATTACAGTCGACTACATCAGAATCAACATCTGGATATAAAATACCCGTTTGTACTTTAAATTCATCTGGACATGTACCATATTGAAACGGTATTTTTCTATATTTTACTTCACTTAATTTTCTAGCATATTCAGATACACTGTCTAATTGATGTCGAGCCTTTTCTAATTTACAGCCATTCTGAGGATCGGAACAATATGATGAGGGGTCTTTAGTATATTCTCCGAGTAAGTGTGCTGTCAACTGTCCGAATCTATCGACAGTAACATAATTTTGATGTAATATGCTACTCCATGCTCCTATAATATATGGATGAGATTCAGGGGGTGAGTTAGGATTTGGAGTATCATAGTCTATATTACCATCATGATCTATTCCTTCTAAATCAGAATCATATAAATAGCTATTTAGTCCTAAATAATATTGATCCATTCCTGTAAACTCACTACTTCCAGAATGTGGAGTATCTCGTATACCTTGCAAAAGTTTTTTAAATTTAAATGAGAAACCTTCTTTAAAATCGTTTTTGTAATAATAATTAAATAAAATATGTATAAAATATAAGATTAGTATTACTAATAAAACTATAATTAAATTTCCATTAGAAAAGTTCATATATATAATATATAATAAACATAAAAAATATAAATTTTTTTTTTGTATAATACGAATGAAAAAAAAAATTTATATATTATCTAAAATATAGTTTTTCCCATTGCTAATTGTTGATCAGCACTTCCTTCAAATAAGAATTTAAACAAAAATATAAATATATTGGCACTAGCTTTTCTATGATCATTATATTGTTTAATAAAATATTGACTGAAACCTATAATTATTACTGTTAATGTTACAAATACAACTAGATTATTAAGTCTTTCTAATATTTCTATATTATTTTTTTGTGATTCACTTGTATTATTACTTTCCTCATCAATAATATTGTTATTTTTTTTAGATTTAATTATTTGTGATATAATATTGAGAATACAAAATAATACAACAGTCAATATAAATGATTGACTACTTTGCTTAGTTATAATTAAATATCCTAAAAATAATATAAGTGCACTTTTTAATTTAGATAAGACTGGAGTTGTTTCATCATCATTTTCTAATAGATTAAGTGTAAAAAAGATTAATCCAAATAAAACTATTAATTGAGAAAGACGATTTTTATCAAAATGTTTTATCATATGGCCTGGTAATAATTGTGGTGACCATCCACTAAACATTGCTAAAATAAGTGTAAATAACAAAATAAATTTTTTGTTCGCATTTTCTATAATATTTAAATTATTCATATTATATATTATATTATATATAGTATTAATATATTATTTATGATTAATTCAATAAAAAATAAAATTAAAAAATCTTATAGCTATAATAATATAGATTTTAAATCAAATAATAATAGTAATTTTCAAATAATTAGTGATGACGATTGTATTAATTATAAGATAAAATCATTTAAATCAAATTGTTTAAATTGTAATAAAATTATAAATTCTAAGGACAAAATGCTGAATTTTTGTGATTTAGATTGTAAATCAAGTTTTAAGATTAAGTCATATCTAATTGAGAATTAAATCCTTTAATAAGTATATTTATCTTTTTTACTAGAGTTTCATCTTCAATATATGTTTCTTTTAAATTTTCTAATCCTTTAATTAAATCAGGTATTTCATTTTTTAAAGAATTTATATAAAAGTTAATTAGTTCTATTTTCTTTTGATTAGCTACTGTAATATTTCTAGTTTTATTTATATCTCTTTTACTATTATTTAAATATAATAAATAATTATTAAATTTATCTAATATTCTGGTTAATTCTGAAATTGTATTTTCTCTATTACTAGAATACCACCACCTATAAGCACCTTGTAAGATTGATGTACCTTCATCTATATATATATTATTATCATGAATAGAAATTTTATCAGCTATATTAATATTTTGTATTATTTTAAAATTTAGAATTAAATGATTAATAATTCCTTTAAATTCACTAGAATTTATGTCATGAGAATCAATTGTTAGTGTTATACTTTGATTTATTTTAGACATATTTATACTTATATATATATATATAGTTAATTATCTTTTAAATCATACTTAGTATAAGAAAAAAAATATAAATACTTAAACTTTACTAATTGTTTATTGTTAAATGAACATTAAAATAAATATATTCTTATTACTAAATTTATTAAATATAATTAATTCATATAATAATTATCTAGAAAAAGATTTTTATATAGCATTAAAACAAAATAATTTAGATATTTTAAAAAAGCAATTTTATTCAGTATCTGATCCTAATTCTTTAAATTATTCTAAATATTATACGACATTAGAAATACAAAAGATTATTTCACCAAATTATTCAGATGTATATAATGTGATAAAATGGTTAAATAATAATAATATTATCGTAATAAAAAATTATGGAGATGTATTACATTGTAAAGGAAATTTGACTAATATTAATAATGTATTAAATACAGATATTAAAGAATATATTATAGATAAGAAAAAAATTTATGTAAACAAGAAAGATTATAAAATTCCTAATAATTTTGTACATATAATTGATTTTATAGAAGGATTAGTTAATAAAAATTATCCTAAAATAAATGTAATTTATAATAAAAAAAAAATAATAGGAGAAAATGTTGATAGTAGATATTCAGGGAAGGAAGTAATTAATAGAATATATAATATTACTTACAAGAATGATATTTATGAAAATCCAACAATTGGTTCTATAGAATATCAAGAAAATGGAGGATTCAATGAAAAGGATTTATATTTAGCAGAAAATTTTAATAATGTCGAAAATAATACAGTTGATAAAATTATTGGTAGAAATACAGGAACAAATATAGAAAGTCAACTAGATATTCAAATGATGGCTATATTAGTTCCTAACGCGGATTTATGGTTTTGGACTGAAAATAATTGGTTATATAGTATGGCTGTGGAATTATTTTATTCAAGAAATATACCAGATGTAATTTCAATGAGTTGGGGATGGGCTGAGGATGAACAATGTTCAGTATCAAGATGTTCAAACGAATCATCAAAACAATATGTTGATAGAGTGAATATAGAATATATGAAATTGGGTTTAAGAGGAATGTCAATTTTAGTTTCTAGCGGAGATGCTGGAGCTCCAGGTAGAACAAATGAATTTTGTTTAAATAATGATAGAACAGTTAATGCGGCTTTTCCTGGTTCTTCACCTTATATTACAAGTGTTGGAGCAACTTATTTTAAAGATAGTTCAAAAATAATTAAATGGAAAAGTAAATTATGTAAAGATTATAGTTGTGCTACAGGAAATATAGAAAAAGTTACATCATTTGACAAGGTAGGTTGGACGTCAGGAGGAGGATTCTCAAAGTTATCTAATAGAACTGATCAAGCTAAATGGCAAAATAAAGTAGTATCCAATTACCTAAAATCTAATATATCATTGCCTATAAATTTTAATAAAAATGGAAGAGCGTTTCCCGACATATCAGTAATAGGTCATTATTGTCCAGTGATTAATAATGGAGAATTAATACCGGTAGATGGAACAAGTTGTTCCGCACCAGTTTTTGCTTCTATAATAGCATTATTAAACTCTCATCAAATGTCAAGAAGTAAAAATTCATTAGGATTTTTAAATCCTATATTATATAGGATGGCAGAAGATAATCCAAAAATATTTAATGATATTATTGACGGATTTAATTGGTGTACAGAAGAAACATGTTGTGATATAAGAAAAGATGGTGGATCAGATTTTGGATATTTAGCAAGTGTTGGATATGACCCGGTATATGGTCTTGGTACTCCAAATGTAGGGTTGATGAAAGAATGGTTAGATAAGTATACCTAATAATTAAACAAAAATTTTATTTCATCTTTTAGACAAATTATTATTATTTAATAATAAATTATCTATATATTATTATGCTGTTGTTAGAGTTATATAAAATTTATTAAAATCATATCTAAACAATGAATACCATAATACCAAATTAAACATTAAAATCCATTCTAATATATGTTCAAAAGGTTCAGGTATTATATCTATTTCTCCTAATATAAATAATATAAAACATATAAAAAATAAACTAGTAATAATGCATCTTATCATATATAATTTTCTATTATCTTGATAATAAAGTAAAATGTTATAAATGAATTGTGTTATAAAAGAACCTCCAAATGCGCAAATAGCAGCGAATAAATGAAATGTTAAAGATTCTTTAGGATTACATGCTCCTATAAATATAATACCTATACCAGATATAATTTGTGATTTATAAGCAATATTAGATAAAAATTTTTTTTTTTTTTTTTTTAATATTTTATATTTATAAATATCTATAGAAATAACATCATGAATTGGTAATGATATCAACATTAATATAGATCCCATTATTGATAAATCAAATCTAAATAAAACTCTTTCTGGCATATTAATACCTAAATCTGATATATCGCAAAATGATCCGATATGACCCAAAAATAAAGCACAAAAATAGCATATAAATAAAAGTAATATACTTAGAAACATAAAAATATCTAAATATTTCCAAATAGGATATAAATTATAAAATTTATATTTTATATTATTATTATTAATCATTTTACTAATTAATAAAAAAAATAATTAATCTTTATATAACTATTTTTTTTTTAAACAATATATATTTAATGTTGTATTTTCAGTAATACCATATTCACTTAATGTTTTATAATTTTTCAATTTTGATCTAGAATATATTAATTCACTTACTTCGGATACATCAAAATCATTTTTCTCTAATATTACATCTTTAATCTCTTTCTTTATAATTCCTATATAGGAATTAACATCTACTTCGATTGATATGATTAGACCAGTTAACATTTTGAAATTAATATTTTGAAAATTTTTTTCTTGATTTGGTGGTAATGAAAATATTAGAGTATTGCTTATAAAATCTTCTATAATATTTTTAGCATATTCAGCAAGTGGACATTCGTGTTTTTTTTCTAGAAAAAATAAATCTTCAATTAAACTAAGATAATAATTAACATCAACAAATTTTATATATTTTTTTTGATCAGTATTTAATAATTTTATCAAAAATTCAAATAAATTTTCATTTAAATTTTGATTAATATTGATATTAGTTTCATTATTTAATATATTGACTATAGTTAAATATAGAAAGGGTGGTACTATAATTTTAGAACGTATATAATTTAATTCTATAATATTAAAATTAAATGATTGATCTTCATTTACTTCAGGAAGTCTTTGTGCATCCAATATAATTTTATGTTTAGGATCATGTTCAACTATACCTCCTAATAAAATTGATAATTCTGTAACTAAATTAGTTGCTTTTACTTTTACATTATCTGTATTGTCAAATTCTAAAATAGTTTCTGAATAATCAATTAACATTTTAAAAACAGTGGCTATTTTTAATATACGTTGAAAATCTTTATTTTGTAATATTTGAGAATTATATAAACATCCTTTTTCAAATATAAATTTATAAAAATAGTTTAATTGTGGTATTAAAACATAATTTGAATAATCTAGAATATTACTATTATTTATAATAGAGCTAAATTTCCATGAATTTGGATAAGCTGGATCATAATAGTGAATATTTTTTCTTTTTAAAATATCTTTAAAAGATTTATATTTAGAATTTATTAATATAAATCTGTTATGATTCTTATCTTCTAAATATTTATCCGAAATTTCATCACTCCAAAAAATAAAATTATTTTGAGAATTAAGTAAGATCACTAATAGATCCTCTGAAATATAATTTAGAGATAAGGGATTATGTGATAAATTAACTATGTTAGTATAAGTTAAATTTTCACTTATAGAACCTCCATTTAAGAAAAAAATATAATTTTTTACTAATTTTTTTCCAATTTTTGATTTTAAGTTATATATTTTTTTATTAACAGGGTGTTTGATAAAGTTATACATAATAATATATATTTATATATATATAAATTTTACTAGGATGGAATTTCAGATTTATCTATATTATTTATAGAACTATTATCTTGAAATAGAATCATGTCATTTAATGCTTTACCGGGAGCTACAAGAGGATAACACATTTCAGATAATGTTTTAAATTCACATAATATAGGTCCATTATAACTGATAAAATTTTCCACAGTTTCTTTTAAATTATTTTTACTATCACATTTAATAGCAGTCATTCCATACGATTTTGCTAATTTAATATAATCAGGATTATGACTTAAATCAGTGGCAACATATCTTTCTTCAAAGAATAATTTTTCCCAAGTTCTAACCATAGACATATTATTATCATTCATTAAAGCAATTTTAATAGGTAAATTATATTTCATTATAGTATGTAGTTCAGGTAATGTCATATTAAATGAACCATCTCCATCTATTAAAATTACTTTACTTAGTGGGTTTGCTAATTGTGTTCCTATAGCATAACCAATACCAGCACCCATTACTCCTAAACTTCCAGATGTAATTAAAGACTCCGGTTTATAATAGTCAATAAATTGAGCAGCCCACATTTGGTGATTACCAACTCCAGTAGTAATTTTCCAATCTTCATTTTCAGGTAGATATTCTCCTATTTTTTTTATAACCATTTGTGTATTAAGCTTATTATTGTCAGGTTCATGAAATTGAAAAGGATATTTTGTTTGCCAATTATAAATTTGTTCCATCCATGGCTCTCTATTTTTGTATCTAATAAATTTAGCAATATTTTTTAAAAATATTTTTGTATCCATATTATAGTTATAGTGACTTTTGATATTTTTGTTAATTTCACTATTTTCAATATTAACATGAATAATTCCACCAGTATTATTTTTATAAGCTTTATAAGCATTAGGAGCATAATTTTCAGTATTTCCAGTAGTTCTATCATCAAATCTAGAACCAATATTTATAATTAAATCAGCTTCAGATACAGCAAAATTAGCAGTAGGAGAGCCATGCATTCCTAACCATTTAAGTGATAGATTACTGTTTTCGGGAAATAATCCCACAGCATGGATTGTAGTAGTTACAGGTATATTTGAAGATAATACAAAATTATGTATATAATCAGGATATTTATTAGCTCCTTTACCTAATATAATTATAGGTTTTTTAGATTTATTAATTAAATTACCAAGTTTTTCCATATTTGCGATTTGATTCCAATCAATAAGATCTTTATCAATAATATTGGATGTGTTTCCTTCTACATATCTATCTTCATCTTCATCAAGAACATTAGATATATAAATTCCTGTTGATACACATTTAGGAAGATCAATATGAACACAACCAGGTTTTCCAGAAGTCGCAATTTTCCAAGCTTTTCTTATTATTTTTGGTAAATTATTTACATTATCAGCAACTATACTCCATTTCGTAAATGGCTTTGTCATTTCTGTTGCGGGGCATTCCTGAAAAGCCTGGGTTCCGATTGATTTGAGAGGAACATTACCTGAGAATACTATTAATGGTGTACTATCATTTTGTGCATCTAGCATTGGTGTAATACTATTAGTAAGTCCTGGACCAGATGTTACAAACATTATTCCGGGTTTATTTGATGATTTAGCATATCCAGTAGCTGAATGTCCAGTACTCTGTTCATGTGTATTAATAATTAAATCAATATCACTTTTGTATAATGTATCCATTACTGGCATTATTGCACCGCCACTAAAACCAAAAATTGTATCAACATTCAATTTTTTAAGTTCCTGATAAATAACTTGCCCTCCCGTTAAATTTTGATATTTTGAATAATATCTAGATATTGGATTAATATATTTTTTATTTAAAATAGTATTTAATCTTAACATTTAATATTAAATATTTATAATAATTTTATATCAATTTTTATTTTAAATAATAATAAAAAAATAAAGGAATAAATTTAATGTAAAGAATCGTATAGAACAATTAAATATAAATAATAAATTTATATTTAATAATTTATATTTTTAAAGATATATATAATAGATAAAATAATGATTAATAATATTAGTCTTTTATTATTATTATTAATTTTCAAACATTTTTTTTTTATAAAAAAAAAAAATATTAATTATAAATTTTATAATCAAAAAGATAATAAAAGTAGGCCTATTTTATTTACACCTTGGTCGTTTATTCATATGTTAAGTGGTATAGCATTAGAAGCGGTTTTTCGTAATTATAATTATTCATTTATATATACATTAATAATTCATACTATATATGAGATAAAAGACTTTATTTTAACATATAGTTCAATAGATGAAGAGAATACTTTAACAAATAGTATAGGTGATACAATAGCAATGATAATTGGGTTTTTAATTTCTTATATTTTTTTGGATAAAGTTCCTGTTCATTATTCAGTAATTATTTATATAATTGGCTTACTTATATTTTATAATAATCCTTCTTTAGAACCAGAAAGTTAAATCAATTATTTTGAAAATAATGTTCTTTAAATTCGTCTAATTTTTTAATGAGATATTTTTCTTTTTCTAATCCATTAGGTTCAATTCTAGTATTATTTTTAAAATAAAGATCTTTTATTCTAATACAATTAAAATTAGTATTTTCTTTAATCCATTGATCTTTTTTCCTATCTCTTTCTTGTTGTTTTATAAAATCCGAAATACCATTTCTATGAAAATGTGGTACATATTCATTGTGTTGGTGTCCATCAGCTTCGATCGCAGCTTTGACTTTTTTTGTAACTTTATCCATGAGGGCTATATCAATCCTAGGTGGTTTATTTTTTTTATTTTCATTATAAATATTTGTATGAATTTGAAATTCATCTTTAATATATATATTATCACTTAAATTATTATCTAATAAATAATTTTCAATAATTTTTATACAAAATAAATGAGGTTTAGAAGTTCTACATATAGGAGATATATAAATACCAGGTTCATATTGTTTATGATAATTAACTCCAGGTTCAAAATACTTTTTCCGATTTAATTTATATGAAGAAATTAAATCTTGATCAATCATTCTATCTGAAATTTCTTTTATGATATAATAATTTTGTCTGGGAAATAATTCGTCAATTTTATTTAAAGTTAAAATTTTAGACAAATCGGATTGATTGTAATTATTTTTAATTAATTTTTTTATATCATTTGTTATAGGAATAATACAAAAATCATTAAATAAATGGTTAGCAAATCTAAGTTTATTATCAACATCAGGATCATTTAATTTTTCTTTTAATTGAGTAGGCATGAGTCTTTGATTTATAGGTATATTAGTACACATAATTAATTTCCAGCCCATATATCCTAAATTTTTTATTTTTGTTTTTTTAAAATTATTTAGACCATAAATAATTTCATTTAATTCTTTATGTTTATGTGTAGGATATATGGAAATAGTATATTTTGAAATAGCAATACTATTTTCATAGAAATCTTTATTTGTTAAATTTTTATTTAATTTGAATATCATATCATTATTTTCTATATAAAGGTTTCTAAATTCATTAGTAATTTTATTTTTTTGAGATGGTTTTAAGTACCAGAATACACTTAACCAAATATTTAAATTTATGAGGATATAATTTTGAAGGTCATTAAACATTTAATTATAAAATATTATATATTTAAACTTTTAAATATATAATCAAATTTAAGTATAATTATATATACACCATGGTATATATAAAAAAAAATATAACAAAACATCTATAAAAATAATTTTATGGAGTGAAAAAAAATAGTTAAGACTGAGTTTTGGAGGTTAAAAAAATGGAAAAAAAGTTCACCTTCATTTACGTTTTCGTTTTCAAATTTTTCAAAATTAAATTTCTCTCTCTGGGGTTTTTAAAATGTATATTAATCATAAATTTATTATGAATTTATGAATTTTTAATTATTTAAAGAAATAATATCTAAATTTAATCTAAATATGAAATATAATTGTAAAAGATGTGGATACAGTACTAATATAAAATGTAATTTAATAACACATTTTGAAAGGAAGAATCAATGTGATGCTAAATTGGAAGATATAGATATTGACACCTTAAAGTTACAATTAGAAAAAGGATTTTGTAAAGTCAATACAGAAGTCAATAATAAGGTCAATAATAAGGTCAATAAAAACAATAATATATTTGAGTGTAGATATTGTTATAAGATATTCAGTCATAAACAATCCAAATATCTACATGAATCCAAATATTGTAAAGAAAAGTTTAAAAAACAAGATGAATTAGCAGAACTGAAAGTAAAATTAGCTCAAAAAGACGAAGAAATGAAATTAGAAATAGCAAAAAAAGAACAAATTTTAAAAGAACAAATAGATTTTATGAAAAAACAGATAGAAATACTAATGAAAAAGGCTGGAAATAGTACAACAAATATAGATAACAGTGTAAATACGGATAATAGTATTACTGATAATAAGCAAATAAATATTAATATAAATGGTTTTGGGAAGGAAGATTTAAGTTATCTGACAGATAGATATTTTAGAGAATTATTTAATATACCATTTTCAGCTATAACAACATTAGTAGAAGATATCCATTTTAATCCTAAAAAGCCTCAGAATTGGAATGCTAAAATACCTGATGACAAGACATCGAAAGCATTAGTATACAATGCTGAAAAAGAAATGTGGGTAAAAAGGGAAAAGAAAGAAGTAATAAATGATATGGTTGAAAAAAGTTACAATATGTTAGATAGTAATTTTGAAATACAAAAAGAAGCAAAAACATTAGATGAGAAAGGTAAAAGAAAATTTGAAAATTTCATGAAAATATACGATAAAGGAGATAAACAATTAGATAAACGTTATGAAACAGAAATAAGAGAAAAGCTCATGAATTTTAGAGAATATCATATTAAATAGAAAATAAATAGTAATTTTCTTTTCATAATATAGATGTATTAATCGATAAAAAAAATAGAAGTTTATGAAAATACTAATCCACCCATACCATCAAAGACCTTAAAAACATTATAATTAATTGCATATACTCTGATATATTTTTTATCTCCTATAGAATTATTAAGATTAAGAATCAGAATAGGGTCATCAATTCTAGAAAAATTACATGTTCCAGATGGTTGATTTTCTTCAGGATTAATAGCAAATGAGTAGCAATATATAAAACCTTTTTCTTTAAAACTATTCAATTGATTGTCAAAGCCACCAGAATGATGTTGATATGGTTGAACGATTCTAAAATATGATGATTCTCTTGATTTAAATCTATAATTATTATTAAATAGAAGTTTCGCACTTTTAACCAAGTCTCCATTTAATATATTTGAATTGGTATTAGAATATCTATTAAATGCGAAAGGAGAATAATCAATTGTACCAGGAGATGTATATTTACTGTCTTGGCATATCCATATAATTTCTTTAACAGGATGATTAAATTTTAAACGTAAATTAACGGAAGTTTCTGTTTTAGAAGCAACAAATAAATCACTTCTTTGAACATTTTCAATAAGATATTCGTGACATAATTGAGAAAATATTCTTTGTTCTTCTTTGTCTAAAAATATATAATCACATAACAGAGAAGCTTTAATATTTATAGCTTTTTGCGTTCGATCTAATTCATTAACAGGATATTTTATGAATGATGTATCTACATTAAAAGTAATATGTATTTTAATATCATGTTTATTTAGTGCTATAATTGGAAGTGATAATCCAGGATTTTTAGTAAACCAAAATGGTAAATTAATAAAATATTTGTAATAATTTTTAGAAGATAAACTAGAATTAATCATATAATTATATTTTTGATATAATTCACTAGTATATGATAATTGGGTCCAAATATCAAGCCATTGTCCATATAATTTATCAACTATTTGACCTCCAATTTCTAACTCAATACAATGTATAATTGCGTGACCAGGTCTTTGAACTAATGGTACAGTATTAATTGAGTTGCTTTTAGGATGTTCAATTTCTAAATTAAGATATACTTTATATAATAAATCAGGTTTTTTAGGAATTATGGATGTAATTTTATAGGTATTAGAATTAATTGTACTGTTAGAATTTCCGGGAATAAGTTTGATATCATTTAAAAATAATTCTTCTATATTCTGAATAATAAAATTAGTATGTCTATTGTATACAAATTTAAAGTTTGTAATTTGAGGGTTTCCAGTAATATATATATCTTGTGATCCGTAGCTGACAAGTTGCATTATAGTTCCAGCTCCCATTATTAATATATAAAATAGATAATTCTTTTTTATATATTATTTTTTTTATAATTATCTGTTCTTGATTTAGTAATTATGAAATATAAAAAAAAATAGATAAAGAGTAATTAATTAGAATATGCGAGTCCTCCCATTCCACTCATAATTCTTAATACATTATAATTAGTACCATAAATTTTAATTAAGATACCATCCTGGAATACTTCAGGAATTTTGTGATTGATAGTAAAAGTTAATATGGCATTATCTAAACGAGAGAAATTACAAGATCCAGATGGTTGATATTTTTCTGGTTCCATAGAGAAAGAATATATAAAAGGTGATAAATCAGCAATAGGGAATTTAGCTTCATCATCGTGATTATAAGTAATAATTGTATCACCAAATATTCCAGATAATTCCAATAACCATTTATGTAAATTAATACCAGAATGATGATTATATTTTTGATTTGTTTGAAAATAAATACCAGGAGTAAGAGGGAATCGATCAACACCATTTAATTGAATTTGAGCATTTTTGATGCGATCAGATTCGCCACTCCATAATGGACCAAGAATACTTGTATTTTTGTGACGATGAAGTGTCCATATAATTTCTTTGACAGGATGATTAAATCCAAGATTAATAAGTACAACAGTATTTGAAATATTACAGAATTCATTAGGTAATTCTTGAATTTGCTCGATTAAATATTCGTGAGATACTTGAGCAAATTTTTTTCTTTCATCAGTATCTAAGTAAACGTATTCAGTCGATAAAGTAAGTTCAATGATATCAATATTAGTAGGTTTAGGTGAGAGTCCATTTACATTATTAAAGATGATATGATCAATATTATTTAATTTGACATTGATTTTAACTTCATGATACTGTAAAGCTACCAGAGGTAAGTATAATCCAGGATTATTATTAAACCAAAATTGTAAAGGTATGGAAATATATATCGCATTATCAGTGATATGAGGAGCTCTATAGAATCCACCAGTCATAAATAGATTATTAAATCTGTCATTAATATTATGAGTTAATTCTGATTTAATAGCCATCCAATGACCGGAGTGTGTATCTATAGTACATCCCCCTATCTCAATATCTATATAATCTATAAATGAATAACCGATTGATTTAGCTAAATTATTATTGGATTTTTTAGTAAGAAGTTGTGAACGAACTTCGTCAAAAGTAAGTGAACTACCATCACTTTTTTTAAATTCAAGATAAAAATCAATATTACATCTACCTAAAAGATCACCTTTTCGATCTATATTATAAGTTAATTTATTACCCCAATTGATAGTACCAATACCAAATTGATTATATTTTTCTATAGCAAAATTAGTATGTCTTTTATATACTCCTTTAAAAAATGTAATTTGAGGATTACCAGTTAAATATATGTCCTGAGCACCATAGGCAACAAGTTGTATTATACCTCCACCCATTAAAATATTAATATAATAATAGATATTTATCTTTATATTAATACATAAAGTAAATTTAATTAAAAATTAGTTGGAATAAGCAAGACCACCCATACCACTCATAATTCTAAGTACGTTGTAATTTGTAGCCCATACTTTGACAAATCTATCTACTTTGTTATTATGATCAACTATACCTAATCCTAATTGGAGAACAGCATTATCAATTCTAGAGAAGTTACATGTACCAGATGGTTGATGTTCTTCAGGTTTAAGTGCGAAAGAGTAAACATAAAAGAAGCCATTATCTTCTTGTTGAAGGTATCCACCAGTATGATGCTGATAAGGCTGTACGGTTCTAAAATAAGAACCTTCTCTTTCTCTGAAACGATCGTGTCCATTAAGTTGTAATTTAGCTTTTATTACTGAATCAAGGCCATTATTAATCATAGAAGTAGTTTTATCAGTATTTTCAGTAGATTGTCTAGAATAGTCGAATGGATGTAATCTAGGATGAGAGCTATCACCAGTTGTAACTCCCATAATTTGAGGTTGAGCAGTCCATACAATTTCTTTGCATGGATGATTAAATCTTAATTCAACATTGGCACAAGCTTCTGAAGCGGGAACAGCGTATATATTGTTGTATTGTAATTGTTCAATAAGGTATTCATGAGAGACTTGAGCAAATCTACGTCTTTCATCAGTATCTAAAAACATAAAATCACAATATAAGCAAATATCATCTAAACTACCATCAGTGCTACCGCCAGTAGCAAAACCTACATTATGTCTATCTTCAAGGAATACATTGATTTTAACTTCATGATATTGAAGAGCTATGAGAGGTAGAGCAAGACCTGGATTTCTATTGAACCAAAATTGTAAAGGAATATATAATTTACGTTTATTGCCAGTTTTATCTTTACGATCTCCATTTGGCTGTACAAGTTCTGGTGATGTATTTCTTAAATTACCATCAACTAAGGATCTTAATCCACCAAGAGTTTCAGATGTAAGTGTTAATTGAGACCATAATTCAAGCCATTCGCCGTAATGAGTATCAATACATTGTCCACCAATTTCTACTTGTACTTCGCGTACGAGAGCATGTCCAAGACGTCTAGCAAATCTATCGCCTTGATTTTTACCACTTTCTCCGTTAGCTGCTTGAATTTTGGTATTTTGTGCGCCATCTTGACCTACATCAACATTAACTTCTAAATACATTTTTCCTACTAAATCACCATTTCTTTCAATTGTTGCTGAAATTTTTCTACCAAAATCAACAGAGCCGGTAAAAGTTTGTTCGATTGCTTCGCATGCGAAGTTAGTGTGTCTTCTATAGACAACTTTAAAAAAGGTAATTTGAGGATTACCAGTAAGATAAATATCTTGAGCACCATAGGCTACTAATTGCATTAAACCACCACCCATTTTATGATTATACTATATAGTGAGATTTTTTTTTTAATTTTTATACATAAAATTTAAAAAAAAAACCAAAGAATATATTTATTTCTTTAAAAATAAATATTCTTAATTGGAATATGCGAGTCCACCCATACCACTCATAATTCTTAAAACATTATAGTTGACAGCATAAATTCGAACATCCTTATCAGTATTAGCAGTAGTAGCTTCATTAGCTGTTTTTAAATTACCGGTCCATGGTTGACCACTAACAGATGTTTGGAGTGTCATATTTAAAACAGCATTATCTATTCTTGAAAAATTACATGTACCTGAAGGTTGATGTTCTTCGGGTTTAAGGGCGAATGAATATGTATAGATATATCCGAATTCGTCATTCGCATCTCCATCAGCAGAAACATCATCAGCGCTACCAAGAGTTCTTCCTTGGGGAACAGAACCAGAATGATGTTGATAAGGTTGTACACATCTGAAATAAGATCCTTGTCTTTCTCTAAAGCGATCATGGCCATTAAGTTGAATTTTAGCAGTTCTTACAAACTCTATAGTAGATTGCTGTGGGTTAACACTTGCATCTCCACCTTTTTTATCGGAACTTTGGGTATAGTTATAGGTGTATTTTTGAGCTTGATTTTGTACTACCCAAACAAGTTCTTTAACGGGATGATTTAAATTAAGATTAATATTAACTTTTGATGTCGTTTGAGAGTAACTTTGTGTTCCGGTAGTTTGTACTTGTTCAATAAGATATTCGTGTGAAACTTGGGCGAATCTACGTCTTTCATCAGTATCTAAGAAAATATAGTCACAATATAAGCAAGCATTTTGAATATTAACATTACTTACATCAAGTTCTTGGCCTGCTGTGGAATTTTCTAATCCACATTTAGTTTTTTTACCGTCAGACATACGAATATTTTTGAGAGCTTCAAATTCTATAATAACTTTAACTTCATGATATTGTAAAGCTATTAATGGAAGAGCAAGACCAGGATTTCTATTAAACCAAAATTGTAATGGTATATAATATTTAGTACTGTCTACAGAATCAGCTGTAACTAAATCACCATCAAGCATTTGATATAATTTATGTAAATTTTCACTAGGTGAAGAAAGTTGATTCCAAATATCTAACCATTCACCATAATGTTTATCAATTTTTTGTCCTCCAATTTCTATTTCAGCAAATTTAATCATTTTATGTCCATTTCTTTGAGCATGATCAACTCTTTTTCCATTAACATCAATTTCTAAGTACATTCTACCTACAAGATCGCCATTTCGAGCAATAGTGCATACTACTTTATTTCCAAATTGCGCTACACCATTAAATACTTGTTCAATGGCTTCCATTGCGAAATTAGTGTGTCTTCTATAGACAACTTTAAAAAAGGTAATTTGAGGATTACCAGTAAGATAAATATCTTGAGCACCATAGGCTACTAATTGCATTAAACCACCACCCATTTTATGATTATACTATATAG
>Ga0206130_10001699_pt1 | contig 31619 bp, 26 predicted proteins | sample Helgoland_Spring_9_FD_148637 | JGI IMG/M metagenome (GOLD analysis project Ga0206130, IMG submission 148637) | Pelagic subsurface seawater microbial communities from Kabeltonne, Helgoland, North Sea - Helgoland_Spring_Bloom_20160512_1 | ecosystem: Environmental > Aquatic > Marine > Epipelagic ...
TGGCACAAATCCCCCAGCCCTCTCTGAGCGACCTGGCGGAGTACTCGATTATTTTGCCGGGCATTAATACCTACACAGGGCAGATTATTCAAAAGCTTTTTAAGCAGGAAGGCATACCATTAAAGGCGCCCATGTCGACCAACTATCTGGAGACCATAAGCACTATGGTGGAGGTGGGGCTAGGCTGGAGTGTATTGCCAGAGACCCTGGTGAGAGACCTGCATGTAATGCCCTTTGAAGGCGTGAAGATTGAGCGAGAGCTGGGGTATATACACCACACCAAAAGAAGCCTATCTAATGCGGCGCTGGCGTTTTTGGGGTTGTTGCGCGCAAAGTAACAGGGCTAGGCACCTTTAAAACAGGCTGCGAATCAGGTCGCTAAAATATAAAAAAGGCCGCCGTGCAGCTCAGGCTTTTGCTATATTATGCCCATCAAGCAGATTCGAAGGATTCGAAAAAACAAAAAGGAGGTTGTATGCCATCCCGTAACAAATCGTTAATAAAACGGTCTATATCGGTTGTGAGAAGCGCAGCAGGAAATAGTGCCATGATAATAAAAGACGAAATTACATTCAGTGTGCTGGGTTATAGAGAAGATAACTGCTGGGCTGCGTTAGCATTAGAATTTGACCTGCTGGGTCATGGTGATACGCCAAAACAAGCGCTTGAAGAATTAATGGGTGTAGTTACAGCCCAGCTGGAATTCGCCATAGAACAGGGCGACCCATCCCTTTTAGACTTCCCCGCAGAAAAGAAATACTTCTCGCTGTTTGATAAGGCCCGCAAACAGGTCTTCCTGAAAGAGTACTTCAGCTGTGTAAGCGACCCCCAGCAAGACAACTTTGCCCTGCAAATTCCAGTAGCAGAATTGAAGCCAGGCGGCCAAGCGCACCAGTATGCCTAAAGTTCTCAGCGTACGAGAACTACTGAAAATCCTCAAACAGCACGGCCCTAGATTTGAACTAAAGTCGCACAGAGGCAAAGGTAGTAAACAAATTCTTTGGCACCCAGACATAAATGGACGGGCCCAGGCTTACCCCCTGCCCTGCCACGGCAAAGGTGCAGAGATAAAAAAAGGCCACTACCCAAAAATCAAACGAAGATTTAATCTGCCAAACAACATTTTTAAATAGCACTTAACCAAGATGACATAAGTGAAGACAGAACCAACAATAAAATAATCCAAAAGGCAAAAGCCAAAAAAAATTAAGACCCAGACGAATCATACAGCGCCATAAACTCCTCACCCGTCATCCTGTGAGTCTTGTCAGCAAAGCTGTAATTACCCGGCTTCTCATCAATAAATGCCTCACGGGTAAATGTAAACTGCGATGGGTCGTCAAAGGCCTGGACCATAACCGCCACAATAGAATGGTCGAGCATGCGCCAAAATAAATTACAGCCACAGTGACGACAAAATAACCGCTCACCCCAATCAGAAGACTGATAGGCGGTTAACTCAGATTCATTATTAATCTGCACCGACGAGCAGACCACAGCAAACAGCACGCCACCGCTCCACTTGCGGCACTGAGTACAGTGGCAGGCGTCCATTTCAGAGGTGATGGGTTGGGCTGAGAAGGTGATGCGGCCACAGAGGCATTGGCCGGGGATTGTTTTGGGCATTTTGTAACTCCTTAACCATTGGAATCTGAAAAGATTTAGAGACCTGCCAGTCTTTCCGTCGAAGGCTAGGATGCTTCTGGGAAATGGGCAGGCATGGTTAAAGATAGACCCAAAAGGGTTTAAGGGATGGGGATATTGTTAGAGTTTTAACGAAGGTGCTCTTGGTGGCCAACTAGAGAGTGGGTAACCAATACTAGTAATCAATGATTGAATGATGACGGAGGCCTGGTTATTTTAGGGCCAAGTGTACTGTATCTGGGTTGGGACGAGTGACCCTTATGCCAAAGCTTATCTCCAGTGCCTGCAGCATGGCCTCGGTTTCACCTACCTTAAAATGGCCGCCTATCTTTAGGTCGGCGATCTGCTGGTCGATAATTTTAATCTCTAGGGAGGTGTATCGGTTGATCTCTGCAATGGCCTCGGCAAGTGGCTCGCCGCTAAATAGCAGCATGCCTGTGCGCCATGCTAGCTGCTGGTCTAGATCGTCCTGTTTAAGCTCTTGGATTTCATTGCCCAGCCCATCGCCTGCCTCTGGTACAAATTCTACTGTCTGGCCCTGCACCAGGTAGCCGCGGTCTACGGCCCGTTTTACGGTCTCTGCTGTGTCGCGACTGCTGCCGCTTTTGCTATTGGGTGTATCTAGGCTGGTGGCCAGTGCTACCTTGCCCTCGTCTACTACCACTTTTACCGCTTCTGGGTGCAAGCGCACGCTAAAGGCCGTGCCCACGGCACGCACCAGGCCCTCGCCGGCCTTAACTATAAAGGGTCTGGTTTTGTCTTTGGCCACTTGAAAATGCACTTCGCCCGCAATCAGGGATACGGTGCGCTGTTTGTCGACAAAGTTGACATGGATGCGGCTGCCTGTGTTGAGCTGTATCACTGAGCCGTCTCTCAGGGTGATACTGTTTTGCTCGCCGGTGCGGGTTTCGTAGATACCGTTGCCGGATATGCCGCTGGTGTCGCTGGTGAGTAGATTCATGGTCAGGGCGCCAGCTATGCTGAGTGCCACACCCAATGTGGCTGTGGCTCGCCAACCGCTGCTAAATAGGCGGCTGAGTAGGTTGCCGTTGCCGGGCTCTGATGGCGCGCTGCCGGAGGGGGCCAGTGACAGCTCTGCTGGCAGGTTGGCGCAGTGCCAATACTGAGCCAGACGCTGCAGTTATTCTTTGTGAGCTGGGCTGCGCTGCACCCAGGCGGTGAGTTCGTCGATTTCGGATTTGCTGGGCTTGTGCTCGGCATCAAGACGCAGCAGCCAGTCGGCGGCCTGTTGCTCTATATCCTGTTCGGGGGTCAGGTTATGGACATTGTCCATACTGCCGCCCTGCATTGGTTTACTGCTCTGCGCGTTCAAGGTACTGCCCCCTGTATGAGTGGTCGCCAGTGCATCGTTCTTAATTATGAGCAATTGCAAAACATCAGGGGCCCCAGGGACTCTGATGTTATCTATTGAGATAGCGGGCGATGTTGTTATTGAACCTATTATTAGAGCCTGTAGTTAAGTGTTAATACAGAATCTGTGGTTTCGCAAGTTTTTGATCAAACAAATTTACCGCAATAGGTATGGGCTTAGCTGCCAGATTCCAGGGCGCGGATTAGGTCGGTGAACTCTTTGCTGCTGTCGGGGCTGAGCTGGGTGAGGAGTTTGTGGGCTTCCAGTACCTGGCGGCGCACTTCGTCTATATCGGAATTGACGGTCTCTATGACGTGCAGGTCGGCGTCTATATCCGTCACCTCTTGGCAGATATCGATTATCTCGTCGAAGCTCATGCAGTCTAGGGTGCGCAGTATGCTGGGGTTTTGACAAAACAGCTGCATATTGATGTTGTATTCTTTGCGGCAATGCAGGGCTAGCTTGGCGATTAGGCCCAGGGTGGTGCTGTCGACACACTCGGCCTCTAGCATATCTATAACTACATGCTGCACGTCGGTGCTGCCGAATATGGCGGCCATATGATGATTGAGGGAGCCGCACAGGTTGACCCGCACGTCGCCGCTAAATTTGATCAGGTAGTTGCCGTCTTTATCCGAGACCAGTATTTTACCTGTGCTCAACTACATGCCCCCCGTTAGCAGCAACACGGAAATATCGTCTTGGGGGTCTTCTATATAGTCTATAAACAGAGCTTCTTTAAGCTGGTCTATATTGCCGGAGCTGGTGGAGAGATACCTCAGCAATGTGCGCTCTTTTTGCACAAGTTCTTTATTGGGCAACAGGTCGTAGACGCCGTCGGACAGCAGCACTAGGGCGAAGCGTTCGGGCAGATGTATCTGCTCTACTGTCCAGTTAGCGTCTTCGAATATACCGGCGGGCTTGCCTTTGCCCGGTAAGTATCTGGCTTTGTTATCTGTGATTAATATGGGCTGGGGCTGCTGGGCGCCGACCACATAGCGCAGCTGTCTGGTCTCTGTATCCAGGGAGCCGGCCACTATGGTCAGGTGTTTGCCCAGGCCAGTGGCCAGCAGTTGATTGTTAATATGCTCTACCAGGCCTTCAGGTGCCTGGGCCAAGGCCACATAGTCTTTTTCTAGCATATGGCGGCGGATAACTCGGCCAATCATAAAGCGCAGCAGCACTGTCACAAAGGCTGAGGAGGCGCCGTGGCCGGAGACGTCGGCAAAGTAGAACAGCAGATAGCGGTCGAGTACAAAGTTATAGCCAACAAAGTCGCCACTCAGATACAGGGAGGGTGTGATGGAGTGGGAGATTTCATAGTCACCAAAGGCCAGCGGGCTCTCGGGCATCAGGCTTTTTTGCACTTCCAGGCCGGCCAGCTGGTCCTGTTTGAGCAGGCGCAGGCTCTCTTGCAGCTCGACATTGGTTTTTTCTAGCTCTGTGCTGTACTGACTGGCCCGGCGGCGGGTTTCGGCCAGGTTGTCGACCCGCGCCAGAGTGAGCCTGAGCTCTTTGGCGCTCTGGCCTGAGGTGAGCACATCGGCGGCACCCAGGCGAAAGAACTCTGTGGCCCGGTGCTGATCTGCTTCGTCCAGTGCCATGACTACCAGATAGTCTGCACAGATTGTGCGCAGGGCATCGATTTGTTGGTCTGTGTCTAGGGGAGTATTTTTGGCGCGCAGCACCACCAGTTGACTGAGGGGGTCGTCGCAGATGGCGGCTATGGACTGGATGTCCGCTGCGGTTAGAGACTGTTGTCCAACAGCCTTAAAATCTACCTGTAGCCTGTTTAGCCCGATATCGTCGTGGTCGACGAGTATTACTGGGCCCTTTAGTATGCTCATTATTTACCAGCTTTAACGATTTCTTGGTGGTCTCTGCTGAGAGCCACTGCTGCTTTGTGCGAGGGTAACAAGACTAGCTGCGCACAACAATCTTAAATTAGGTTTTTACTCGCCGGTTTAATAGTCGTCTAAATCGCCAAAGTCATCTTCTATGGCTCCGTCCTTGACCAAATAGTCTCGACGCTGCAGGTAGACATCTCTGACAAACAGGTAGCTGTCACCTGAAATTGCGTCGTCTAGGCCAAGTAATTCGGCTCTGGCGGACACCAGGCCTACCAGTCGGATGCTGTTGCGCGCAGAGGCATCTTCTAGGTGGGAAACCGGATTGGCAAAACTGTCGATATATTTTGATGGCGCGTCTCTCAGCGTTGAGGGGCCTACCAGTGGCAGCATTAGATAGGGGCCTTTGCCTATGCCCCAGGCGCCTAGGGTCTGACCAAAGTCTTCGCCTTCGCTTTTGGGCAGCCCGGCTCGCTCTGCCACGTCAAATAACCCGCCTATGCCCAGGGTGCTGTTGATTAAAAACCGCCCAGTGTCATTGGCCGCCTGACCAAACTTGGCCTGGAGCAGGTCGTTCATTATATTGGTGAGCTCGTCGAGGTTGCTAAAGAAGTTAACCACCCCTTTTTCAACTGGGTCGGGCAAGGTGCTGGTATAAATTTTTGCCGCGGGGCGGGCAATATATTTGTCCAATGTCTCGTTGAAGCTGTGGGATTTTCTGTTGAAGCTTTCGTAGGGGTCTGGGTCTTTGACTTCCGAGGACTGGGCAGACGACGCCATTGCCACTAGGCAGAGCAGAGCTATCTGCAGCTGTTGCGTTAATTTAATCATCAGTCTCTCCCAATCCATTGCTGTTGCTGTCTAGGTTTATCTAAACTTATAGCCGTCTATACATTATCGATTAAAAACCTAATCTTTGCCCGTTTTTTTGACCCGCTTTCTGACCCTGTATTTTACTGCTGTGGCGCCTCTGCATACAACAGAATTTAACCCTTAATTGGGGTGGAAACCGCTAATAATCTCGCTGCTGTAAAGTTTGCTAAGTATATGGGCGCCAAACTCGACCAGGCTCTCCGGCTGTGGATGGTTAATTTCTTTGGCGAGCTGGGCTATAGCCTGCCTGCCGCTGCACTGCTGAGACTGGATAATATCCAGCAGGCGCAGGGTAATGGGATTGGATTCCATAAAGCCTATTTGCAGATCGCGGTTGCGATAGACAATCAGCGCCACGGGCTCTGCCTGCTCTGCTGTTGGTTGATACTGAGGGGCTATTTTGTGCACTGGATATCTGTAGTTGAAACGCCAGGCTGTGGGCGAGATCTGGGGGATATTATCGATCATATTGCCCTGGGGGGCGCTGTTAGCTGGCATCTCTAGGTTGGAGATATCCAGAGCCAGCTCAACCCACTCATAATGGGCCAGCTCTAGCATAAAACCCGGATCTTCTTGGCTGGCGATACGTTCGGTTTGCAGATAGCTGAGAAACTCTTCGCTGATTTTCAAAAAATAGGGGCTGTGGCTCTGGTGACGATAAATAAAGTCGCGCACCATGCTGTGCCAATGGGCCTGCTCGAGGATGGATTTGAGTACCGGGAAGCCGGATGCCAGAAAGCTCTGGATATTGTTGTAGAACAGATCGCGGTAGATAGCTAAGCGGCGATCTTCTATATCAGGGGGCGGTGGATTTTGCTCGGGGTGGCGAATATGGGCGGCAAATTGCAACTGTGTATCGCGAAAGTCTCTGTGCTCTGTACCTTGCTTTAGCTTAGCCATGGACAAGCTGCGCCTCGCTGGTGGCTCTGTGCTGCAGTTCTCTAATATGGCTTATCTCCTGCAGCAATGCTGGCACTGGGGGTATATTAAAGTCTCGCTCCAACAATGTGGGGAATGCCCCAAACTGCTGGTAGGCGGCGGCTAGCAGATCCCAGACTGGGTCGCTTACATCAGTGCCATGGGTATCTACATGCAGATCTTTCGCCTCTTTAAAGTGGCCGGCAATATGTCCGTACACCACTCTGTGGCCCGGCAGCGCGCGCAAAAAATCATGGGGGTTATAGCTGTGGTTAATGCTGTTGACATAAATATTATTCACATCGAGCAGCAGGTTGCAGTCGGCTTTTTGAATCACTGCATTGGTAAATTCTATCTCGGTCATTTGTTGCTGGGGTGCGGCGTAATAGGATACGTTTTCCATGGCGATACGCTCTCCAAGAAAATCCTGAATCTGGATAATGCGATCGGCAACATAGTCCACCGCTTGTTCGGTAAAGGGAATGGGCATCAGGTCGTAGAGGTGGCCGCTGTCGCTGCAGTAACTGAGGTGCTCGGTGTAGCAGCGAATCGAGTGCTCGGCCATAAAGGCTTTGATATTTTTGAGCAACTGCCAATCCAGTGGCGCCGGTGAGCCTATGGACAGGGACAGACCGTGGAGCAGGGTGGGGAATTTCTCGCTGTATTCTCTGAAGGCTCTGCCATAGCGGCCACCCACGTCTATCCAGTTTTCTGGAGCAACTTCCATAAACTGAATCTGGTCGCTGGTGACGGATGAGAGCGGGCCCAGAAGAGCCCGCCTCAATCCTAGACCTGCGCCTGTCACTGGATATTTGCTGGTCATAGTTTAGAAATATTTATAGGGGCCTTAGCCTAGGAGGCTCCCCCGCACTTACCCTCACCACATTTGCCTTCAGCTTCAGTTTTGTCGCCGCCACATTTGCCTTCGCCGCACTTGCCCTCTTCTTTGGCTTTGTCGCCACCGCATTTGCCCTCACCGCACTTGCCTTCTTCTTTGGCTTTGTCGCCACCGCATTTACCTTCGCCACACTTGCCCTCGGCATGTTTGCTCGCCAGGTTGTAGCCGGATGAAAGTTGATCTGCTTGAAAGGGGTTTTGGTTAGCCAGTGCGGCTGGAGCCAGGGCCAGAGTTGCTGTAAATGCAACACTGACTGCTGCGGCCATGGGTTTGATAGATTGCTTAGTCATTAGAACATCTCCTTGTATTGACTGATATTACTCCGGGTATCCCTAACCAGGATGGTTTTGGGATGCTATTCTGACTTGAGCTGTGCGCGGAAGTTTCACGGCCACAAAAATATATCTAGGCTATTGGATTAGAGAGTAAAACGACGCAGCTGATCATCTAGCTCCAGCCATTGCTTTTGCAGGCGCTTGGCCGACACAGGCACGCGGGTTTTTAATTGCTGGGCAAATAATGAGATGCGGTATTCCTGGAGGGTCCAGTGGAAATTATCTATGGCCTGGGTCAGCTCCTCGGACAGCAACTGCTCTCCAGACGACCTAGGATTGGGTACCGGCTGTAAAAAGGCCTGTATCTCCCGAATATACTGCTGGTCTTTGCCCACCTGGGAGGCAAGTTTTTCCAGGCGAATTTCTATGCCGCGCACCAACCTGGGGTACTGGGCCATAAGGTCTAGGCTGATATGGCTCAGGGTGTCTGTAGAGAACAGCCACTGAAGCTGCTGCTCAATATCTTCTTTGGCATAGATAGCCGACAGGCCCAGGGCGCGAACCTGCTTTTGATTTTGATGTAATTTGGGTAGCACTGACTCAATATGGGCGCCCAGCTGCTCGGCAATATCTACCACCCTGCCTATGCCTGCCTGAAAACAGCGATCAAAACTGGCCTGGTCACGCAGCACCCCCACCTCGGAAAATAACGCTTGCTGAAAGCTGGCGGCGATCAGTGACTGTACTATATCCTGGCGGCTACCTATGGCGGCGGCTTTTAGCGCCAGGTCGGCACCGCGCAATAGATGTTTCGTTAAATATTTTTCCTGCTCGCGGCCCCTGAGCAGCGCCAATCTCAGCTGGCCCTGGCGGCTGACTTTTTCTGCGGCCAGGGGGTTGTCCATAACTTCAAGCGCTACGCAGTCGCCGCAGTCCACCAGCGCGGGCCAGGCTTTTATATCGATTTTGCCGCGCTTTAAACTGACCTGCTCGGGCAACTCAAAGTCCCATTCAACAATGCCCTGGCGTGACAGACTGTCGTCGGAGGCCTGTTCTAAACCTGCATTGATCTGCTGTTTAAAGTCTCGCTGCAGCTGCTCCAGACTTCTGGCCATGGCGATGGTCTTGCCATTTTCGTCCTGGAGCAGGAAGTTGGTTAAATACCAGGGGTCGAGATTTTCTGTTCGCCAGTCTTGGTCTTGAATACTGACCCCTGTATGGCGCTTGAGCTGTTCGGCCAATACTTCGGTAAGGGGTCTGTCCTGGGCGCGCACCTGGAGCAACACTTTGTCCACATAGTCTGGCACAGGTACAAAATGACGGCGGACCTGTTTGGGCAAGCTTTTTACCAGGGCTATGCATTTGTCCCGCAGCATGCCTGGCACCAGCCATTCAAAGTAATATCTGGGCAGCTGGTGCAGCAGGGCCAGTGGAATTTTGGCGCTGACGCCATCCTCTGCATGGCCGGGCTCAAAGGTGTAACTGAGCTCAAACTCCAGGCCGTCGCAGCGCACTGTCTCGGGAAACTGCGCCTCTTCGTCGGCGGACAGGCCCCGCAGCATCAGGGCCTCTTTGCTGATGCTGAGCAGGTTGGGGTTATCTCGCTCTGCGCTTTTGCGCCATTTTTCGAAAGCGGGCAGATTGTAAATTCCCTCTGGAATTCGCTCATGGTAGAAGCTGTAGATGACTTTTTGTTCGGCCAGCAGGTCGCGACGCCGGAACCGATCTTCCAGCCCCTGCAGTTCTGCTACCAGCTTTTGATTGGCTGAATAAAAGCTGCCCTTGCCTCTGTAACCCTCTTCTACCAGCGCCTGCTGAATAAATATTTCTCTAGCTTCTGCCGGTGCCACATTGCCATAGACGGTGTTTTTACCCTCGACAATGGACAGGCCAAATAATGTTTGGCGCTCTTTGGCCATAACCTGGCCGGACTTTTGATGGTAAAAAGGTGCGCTGTAGGTCTTTTTGACCAGGTGAGCGGCCAGGGGCTCGAGCCAGTCGGAATCTATTTTGGCGGCGTTAAGTCCGTACTGTTTGGCGGTCTCCATCAGCGAGCCTACCATTACCCATTTGGGCGGTTTTTTACTGAGGCCGGAACCGGGGAAGATAAAAAACTTGCGGTTTCTGGTACCCAGAAACTCCCATTTGTCTTCGCGAATACCTACCTGACCCAGGAGGCCCGATAACAGCGCCTGGTGGATGGCGGCATATTCTGCGGGCTTTTGATTTTCGGTCAGCTTGAGAGCGCGACAGGCGCTGTGCACCTGATGGTGTAAATCCCGCCACTCTTTCATGCGCAAAAAGGATACATAGTGGGCGCGGCAGTACTTGCTGTACTGGTTGCTGGAGAGCTCTTGGCGCTTGTTCTCAAAGTGCTGCCAAAGGTTGAGCAGCGACATAAAGTCTGAGGACTGATCGCGCCACTGGGCATGGGCCTGGTCTGCGGCTTGCTGTTTGTCGGCCGGGCGCTCTCTGGGGTCCTGAATACTCAGGCCGGTGGTGATAATCATCACCTGGGTGAGAGAGCCATTTTTGCTGGCTTCAAAGATCATACGGGCAAGTCTTGGATCCAGGGGAATAGACACCAGCTGCCTACCCAGCTTGGTCAGTTTGCCTCTGCTATCAACGGCCTGCAGTTCTTCCAATAGCTTGAAGCCATCGCTGATCATGCGGCTGTCTGGCGGGTCCACAAAGGGGAAATTGCGAATATCACCTATGCGCAGGTGCAGCATTTGCAAGATTACCGCGGCCAGATTGGTACGCACTATTTCCGGGTCGGTAAACTCTGGGCGATTATTAAAGTCGTCTTCTTCGTAGAGTCGGTAACAGACACCATTGCTAACGCGGCCACAGCGCCCTGCCCTCTGGTTGGCGCTGGCCTGGGAGATGGCCTCGATTGGCAGCCGTTGTACCTTGGTTCTGTAACTGTATCTGGACAGTCTGGCGCGGCCTGTATCTATCACATAGCCTATGCCTGGCACGGTTAGCGACGTCTCGGCCACATTGGTACTTAGCACAACACGGCGGCCTCTGTGGGGAGAGAAAATTTTACTCTGCTCTGCAAGGCTGAGCCTGGCATACAGAGGCACCACTTCGGTATGGGGCAGCTGGGCGCGCTTGATGGCCAGGCTGGCTTCGCGAATTTCGCGCTCGCCACTTAAGAATATCAGCACATCGCCGGCGCCTTGGTTGGGGGTGGTATTTGAGTTTATCTCGCGCAGGCATTCAATAATGCGCTGGTCGCGGTCCATATCCAGGCTGTCGATATCAGAGTAAATAACTTCTACCGGGTAGGTTCTGCCGGATACCTCTACCACTGGCGCATTATTAAAATGCTGGGAAAACTTTTCTACATCAATGGTGGCTGAAGTAATAATTAGCTTTAGGTCGCTGCGCTGGGCCAATAGGTTTTTGAGGTAACCCAATAAAAAATCAATATTGAGGCTGCGCTCGTGGGCCTCATCGATTATCAAGGTATCGTATTTGCTGAGAAATCGATCGTGCTGAATTTCCGCCAGCAAAATACCATCGGTCATCAGCTTGATGGTAGTTTTGGGCGAACTCTGGTCAGAAAAACGCACCTGATAACCCACGGTCTCTCCCAGGGGTGTTTTAAGCTCTTCGGCAATGCGGTCGGCCACGGTGCGGGCTGCAATTCGTCGCGGCTGGGTATGGCCAATAATGCCTTTGATACCGCGCCCGGCCTGTAGGCAGATTTTGGGCAGCTGGGTGGTTTTACCAGAGCCGGTTTCGCCGGCAACCACCAGGACCTGATGGTTGCGAATTAACTCAACTATCTCGTCGGACCTGGCACTGACCGGAAGATCTGGGTAGCTGATGGCGGGCAGGTTGTCGCGCCTGGCGCTGACTATCTGCTGAGAGCGCTCTGCAGCCTGGCGCCATTGACTCCAGCCCTGGGCAATATCTTGCTTGCGGCTGGCCCGCTGCTGCAGGTCGGCCAGCTGTTTGCTGAGGCGAAACAGGTCTTTGCTGGTAACTGACTGGGCTATGGCTTGTTTAAGCGGCTCAAAATGCGCAGCGCTGCTGGGGACCTGTTCGGAGATACTGATATCCAACCCGGGATGTGGATCTGGGGGCGATATAGGAGACAAAGCAGGTTATTCGCCCAAATTTTGCCAGACACATTCACCGCTGGACGCTTTGATGGCGTCCAGTTTTTTCTGGTGGCTGGCCAACTCATCTTCATTGGCGGTAATAACCCTCAGCGCCGGACGGCCCTCGGGCAGGCGGCGTATATTGCTGGCCTGGTTGATCTCGCCGGAGTCTGATGCCGATTGATCGCTGATATTGAGGTTGACCTGCCCGCCAGTCATCAACAGATAGACATCGGCGAGAATCTCCGCATCCAGCAGTGCGCCGTGAAGGTCGCGCTGGGAGTTGTCGACGCCATAGCGCTTGCACAGCGCATCCAGGTTGTTTTTTTGCCCCGGGTGCTTCTGTCGCGCCAGGGCCAATGTGTCTATCACTTTGCAGCCAGACTCTATGGACTTGGTGCGCCCAGGTAGCTTGGAAGCCTCGTGGTTGAGGAAGCTAATATCAAAGGGAGCATTGTGAATCACTAGCTCGGCGCCTTTGATAAAGGCCATAAACTCTTCGACTATGGCGTCGTAGGTAGGCTTGTCCTCAAGAAACTGATCTGTGATGCCATGAACTTCCATGGCGCCCTCGTCCACTTTGCGCTGAGGGTTTATATACTGATGATAGTGGCGGCCGGTGAGTTTGCGGTTGATCATCTCGACACAGCCAATCTCGATTATGCGGTGATCCTGAGATGTCTCCAGGCCGGTGGTTTCTGTATCCAGTACAATCTGTCTCATGGTTAGTGCCTAGCTCAGTTCTAATTCGTCGATGCCGCGGTTGGCCAGCTGGTCGGCTATTTCATTTTCCCGGTGACCGCTGTGCCCCTTTACCCAGTGCCAGTTTATCCTATGTTCACCTATAACCGCATCGAGCTTTTGCCAGAGATCCGCATTCTTGACCGGCTTTTTACTGGCGGTTTTCCAGCCGCGCTTTTTCCAGTTGGGCATCCACTCTTGAATACCTTTGAGCACATAGGTTGAGTCTGAGGTTAGCTCTACATCACAGGGCCTGGTGAGAGCCGCGAGAGCCTCGATAACAGCGGTTAATTCCATACGGTTATTGGTAGTTTCTGATTCACCGCCACAGAGGGATTTTTCTTCGTCACCATAGCGCATTAAAACGCCCCAGCCACCAGGGCCGGGATTGCCGCGACAGGCACCGTCGGTAAATATTTGAACTGGATTCATGCTATTCCTTAACTGAAGCTTTTTTGCGACTGGATTTACTGCCGGTGGAGCCATAGCCATTGGTGGCTGCAGGGCGCCACAGGTGGGTTCTGGTGCCTATGCCGCGAAGCTCTCGCTTTACCGCGTGGATCATATAGAAATTACCTAGGGGAAAGCGAATCTTTTGGGCAATCTTTTCCCAGCTGGTATCTGCCTGCGCCCAATCGGGACGATTGAGGGGCAAGTTGTAGGCCCCGTGGTCAATCTCGAGCACCTGAAAATTAAGCAGCGACAGCCAGTCGATAATGCGGCCCTTGCGCAGATTATGGAACCTGTAGTCGGGCCGGCCGCTGAGTAGCTGCATAGGGAACTTGATCAGTCCCCTGGGCCCGTAGGGGTTAAACAGACAGAGCAGCAGATGGCCGCCGGGAGCCACCACTCGAGATACTTCGGCCAGCACCGCCTTGGGGGATACTGAGTACTCCACTGCATGCTGCACCAGGGCCAGGTCTATTACTTCCGATGGCAGGGGCAGCTGAGCATAGTTGCTAGCCAGGGACAGCTGCGGCGCCGGACTGTCGGCATTGGCATGAACATAAAAGCGGTGCAGCTGCTTAAAACAGTCGAGGGTTTGCTGATTGGGGCCCAGGCCTAGGTGCATTAGCCTATACCCTGGCAGGCCGCTGTATTTGCGCTCTAAGAGTTGGGTTTCCTGGTGCAGCAGGTAGCGGCCAAAGTCGGAATTTAGCCAGCTATCTAGCCTGTTGGCGGTAACAGCCAGATCCTCTACTTTTAATCGGTCGAGGATAAGTTTGCTGCGTCTGTAGAGAAAGTTTTTTGCCATACCAGTTTATTTTTACCCTAACTCAGCCTTTGGCCCCGTTTTGCCTATTATGTTCAATGATCTCCGTAAAGACCAGTGGAGCTTTTGTGGGTAGCTCAGGGCTGTATTGTTAAATACCCCATTGGTCGCTACAATCCGCGGCTATTCCGCAATCACTCTAATAAGTAGCCTGCCGTTGCCTGATTTTAAACCCAATTTTACCGCCCTTTTACTCTGCCTGTGCAGCCTGATTCTGTCTGGCTGTGAGAATATGCCACTGGGGCAAAATAATGGGGCTGATATAGCGTCTAGCCCTGCACCTGTAACAGCTGTTGAGGCTGAGACAGTGAGCGACATTTCGGATAGCGAGACTGCTGTCGAAGCCGAGGCACAGCCGCCGGCGCCGGAAGCAGATCTGTGGCAGCGCATTCGCGAGGGCTACAAACTATCGCCGGATGAGATGCATGCCTCTGTGGTCAAGCAGCGTGACTGGTATCTGCGCAACCCCAGCTACCTGGCTACGGTATTTGGCCGGGCTGAGCCGTTTATCTACTATGTGACTCAGGAGCTGGATAAGGCTGGGCTGCCTCTGGAGCTGGCTCTACTGCCGATTGTTGAGAGTACCTATGACCCTCTGGCTTACAGTCACAGCCATGCTGTAGGCCTGTGGCAGTTTATTCCGTCGACGGCCAAGTCTTTTGGTCTGCGCCGCGACCGCTGGTACGACGGGCGCCGGGATGTTATCTACTCCACCCAGGCTGCGGTCAAGTACCTGAAATCTCTGCACCGACGCTTTGACGGTGACTGGCTGCTGGCTCTGGCAGCCTATAACTCTGGCCAGGGCAATGTGGCGCGATCCATGGCGCGCAATGTTAAAAAAGGCAAGCCGGCGGATTTTTGGTCGATCAAACTGCCCCGCGAGACCAGAAACTATGTTCCCCAGCTGCTGGCTCTAGCTGAGCTAATTGCCCGGTCAGATCACTATAAAATTGAGTTGCCCGCAATCCCCAACCGAGCCTATTTTGAGGTGGTTGAAATTGAGTCGCAGATCGATCTGATGAAGGTGGTGCAGATCACTGGTATCAAGGGCCCGGAGTTTACTCGCTTAAACCCCGCCTACCGCCGCTCTATCACTCCGCCCCAGGGCAAGCACAATATTCTACTGCCCCTGGGTTCGGCGCAGCCCCTGCGCGATCTGCTGGCCAGTACTGACCCTAAAACCTGGGTACCCCACACTGAGTACGCAGTTAAAAGCGGCGATACGTTGTCGCAGATTGCCCAGCGCTTTCGCATACCCACCAGTTGGCTGCGGAGTCGCAATGGGCTGAGCAGTGATCGACTGCGGGTCAATCAGGTGCTGTTTATTCCCCATTCCGGAAACGAGGCCAGCGGCACAGTGGCCAGCAGCTCTAAGACTTCGGTCTATCGAGTGCAGAGGGGCGATTCGCTGTCTAGTATTGGGGTGCGATTTAAGGTGTCTGTGGCGGATTTAAAGCGCTCTAACAATCTGACTGGGAATGGCCTACAAATTGGTCAGAAACTCAAGGTGGAGCATTCTGAGGCGGTCTCTGGCACAGATAACCTGCGCCGCCTGTCTTACCGGGTGCGCCGCGGCGATTCACTGTATTTGATTGCCGAGAAGTTCGATATTCGTATTCGCGATATCACCCGCTGGAACAAGATCAGTCGCAATGAATTTTTGCAGCCTGGTCAACGCCTGACCCTGTTTATTAATGCGCTGCGAATCTGACCTGAGCTAACTGTTTTACCGCCCATACCAAAAGGCCCAGACAGCGAACTCTGTCTGGGCCTTTTGCGGATACTGCTGGGCATTTTCTACTGAACTATATCAGCCTGGGACAGCAGACCGGCCTGATAGGCTTCGAGGTCGCGACTGCTATTAGTCGACATCACAGCGAAGCTCAGGTTGGCTCTCTGTTCCTGGCTTAGCTTGCTGGCGTCACCAGGGGTAACAGACTGCAGCGAAGCTATTATGTAGTCTGCATTGGCCGCTGAAAATCCCTGGATAGTAGGCTGATCTGTCGGGGCCTCCATCTGGAATACAGCCATCTTGACTTCTTCGTTGACTGAGCGGTCGGTACGCTTAACATTTTGCCCAGCCTGCCAGTCCAAGCCTGCCGACCTGGCAACAGCCTCTACGCTCTCACCGCCCTGCACAAGGGCCAGCAAGGCAGCGCCCTGCTCGGCAATGGTTTGCTTGGCAATGGTCTGACGCAGGTTTGTCTCAACCGCAGGCCTTACCTCGTTCAGTTCTTTTTGACGCGCCGGGAAGTATTCCTGCAGCTTGATAACCACATAGCGATCATCGCCCAGATTCAGTACTTCACTGGCATATTTATCTTCCAGCACCTCAGGGCTAAAGGCTGCTTTAACCACCGCAGGGAAAGCGGCAACCCCCGGGCCACCGGCACGGGAGAACGGTTCGCTAACTGAGGACTCTAGATCCAGATCTGCAGCCACTTCGGCCAGGGTCTCGGAGTTAAAACTCAGCTCTTTGAGCATCTCCAGTTTTTCTACCAGTAAATCGCTGGCGGCTTCGCGCAACAATTCCTGCTCGATACGAGCTGACTCTGTCGCCAGCTCAAAACTCTCTTTCTGACGGTCCAGCAGCTTAATAAAGTGGGTGCCTGCGTCGGTCTCTACAGGTGCTGATACCTGGCCTATTTCAAGCTCTGCCAATGCCGCTTCGAAGGCCGCGGGAAATGTTTCGCCCGTGGTAAAGCCCAGGTCACCGCCGCTATCCGCTGAGGCAAAGTCGTCTGAGTACTCTTTGGCCAGTGCGGCAAAGTCGCTGCCGGCGTCCAGCTTGGCCTGAATTTCCGCGAGGATTTCTGCTGTTGGCTCAGTGAGTAATAAATGGGCTGCCTGAAGACTATCGGCTGTATTGATTGACTCGGCTTCCTGGTCAAAACGCGCCTGTATCTGTTGTTGGCTGACGCTCTGCTCAGAGGCCAACTGTGCTGCGTTGAGTTCGATAGATTCAACGCTAACCTGAACCTGGGTCTGGTATTTAACTTTGGTCTGCTCGTAGTGGTCGAGCACCTGCTGCTCACTGACCTGCACGCCATCGATAATAGGCTTCATGGGCAGGGTCAGGTAGTAGTAGTCACGCTCTTGCTCGGTGAAGCTGGCGAGATTAGCTAGCTCGGCGTCGGTGACAAAGTTGCTGTTGGTCAGGCCCTGAATAAACTGCTGGATAATCAGATCCTGCCTGACGGTCTCAACGAAGGTTGCACTGGTGAAACCCTGGTTGCGAATCATGTATTGAAATACTTCCTGGTCAAAACGACCCTCTGCCTGGAAACCAGGAGTAGCCAAAATCAGTTCGCTGACTGCCTTGGAGGAGGCTCCAAAACCCTGACCAACAGCGGACTGAGCTATGAGCGTGCGCGCTATAAGCTGCTGTATCACCTGGGGACGGATTAATTCGTCATCTAAGAGTGCTGGGTCTAAACCTTCATTCTGACGCAGTATGCGCTGCTTCTCGCTCGACAGTACCTGCTGCACGCGCAAGGCGCTGACAGGCTGGTCGTTTACGATTAACACAGACTCTGCACCTGTGCCTGACACAAAAAGGGTCCCGGTTCCGGAGAACGCGAAGATACCACCGATAATGACTACTATAACTGTGGCTATGCCACGCATATTAGTTCGAAAACTATCCAACATTTGTCTAATCCTGATAATTAAAAAGGCGCATCTGAGATGCGCCTTTTTAAGTGGAGAAATTCAACCTGGGCTGAATTCCTCGGTCAATAACTTAGTTTACAGCGTCTTTCAGCGCCTTACCTGCTTTGAAGCTTGGCACATTGGCTGCTTTGATTTGAATCTCAGCACCAGTTTGTGGGTTGCGGCCCGAGCGAGCAGCACGGTGCTTAACTGAGTAAGTACCAAAGCCTACCAGTGAAACCTGGTCGCCATTTTTTAGAGCGCCGGTAACTGCATCTAGTGCAGAGTCCAAGGCACGGCCAGCAGAAGCCTTTGAGATGTCTGCGCCAGCAGCAATTGCATCGATTAATTCAGATTTATTCACGGTATTCCCCTTTTTTTGGAATTGGTTGATCCTAGCTAGATACAGAGGTCACTTAATCGTTCAGTTGCTTGGAATCCCTAGCTAAAAGCGCCTCTACCCGAACTTTATACCAACCACACTGGGTGCGGTCAAGCTTACTTTTTAAATAAGGTCAAATAGTTATACGCTAGTGAGTACTTGGTCTAGAGCCCGACTCGGTATTTTTTTCTACACTGGCAACCCGGTTGAACTCTTCTTCACTCATTGGCGTTGGCGATTCCTGAAGCGCAAGATCTAATACCTCGTCGATCCACTTGACCGGACATATCTCAAGATCAGCTTTAATATTGTCCGGTATCTCTTTCAAATCACTAGCATTATCATGGGGAATAACCACGGTGCGAATACCGCCGCGATGGGCTGCCAGCAATTTTTCTTTGAGGCCACCTATCTTTAGGACCTGCCCGCGCAAGGTGATTTCTCCGGTCATGGCCACATCTGCTTTGACTGGAATTCCGGTCAAAACCGATACCAGCGAGGTGCACATGCCAACACCGGCCGATGGACCGTCTTTTGGCGTTGCGCCCTCGGGAACATGGATATGCAGGTCATTTTCCTGGTAGAAGTCTCTGCGGATACCCAGCCCCATGGCACGACTGCGCACCACGGTCAGTGCCGCCTGAATGGATTCCTGCATGACATCGCCCAGAGAACCGGTCTTGATAACCCGACCTTTGCCAGGAATGGCTGAGGCTTCGATGGTCAGTAGTTCACCCCCTACCTGGGTCCAAGCTAGACCGGTGACCTGGCCAATCTGGTTCTCCACCTCTGCGCGACCATAGTCAAAGCGGCGTACACCCAGCATATCTTCCAACTCTGCGGCCCCTACCAGGTCTTTGGCATTGCTTTTTTCCCGCACATGACTGGTCACTGTCTTGCGACAGATCTTGGCTATATCGCGATCCAGGCCCCGCACACCAGCTTCTCTGGTGTAGTAGCGGATGGTGTCTTTGAGGGCGTCTTCGGTAATCTCTAATTCGCTATCTTTTAGACCATTGGCGCTGCGCTGCTTGGGCACCAGATATTTTTCGGCAATCTGCACCTTTTCGTCTTCGGTGTAGCCGGGGATGCGAATTACTTCCATGCGGTCGAGCAGTGGCCCGGGAATATTCATGGAGTTGGCTGTGCAGATAAACATTACCTCGGACAGGTCGTAATCCACCTCGAGGTAATGGTCGTTAAAGGTGTGGTTCTGCTCTGGATCAAGCACTTCTAAAAGCGCTGAGGCCGGGTCACCCCGTTGATCCATGCCCATCTTGTCGATCTCGTCGAGCAGGAACAGGGGGTTTTTGGCGCCCACTTTGGAGAGCTTTTGAATTAGCTTGCCGGGCATTGAGCCTATATAGGTGCGGCGATGGCCGCGAATCTCGGACTCGTCGCGGACTCCGCCCAGGCTCATGCGAATAAATTTGCGCCCTGTGGCTCTGGCTATAGACTCACCCAGGGAGGTCTTGCCCACTCCCGGAGGACCTACCAAGCAGAGCACGGGCCCTTTGAGCTTTTTAACCCGCTGCTGGACTGCCAGAAACTCGAGAATGCGCTCTTTGACCTCTTCTAGGCCATAGTGGTCTTCGTTGAGGGTTTTCTCGGAATTCTCAAGATTGTGTTTGACCCTGGTGCGCTTGCTCCAGGGCACGCCGATCATGCAGTCGATATAGTTGCGCAGCACTGAGGCTTCAGCGGACATAGGTGACATCATTTTTAGCTTGGCCAGTTCGGACTCGGCTTTTTCCCGCGCCGCCTTGGGCATGCCGGCCTCGGCAATTTTCTTGTCCAACTGGTCCAGCTCTGAGACACCTTCGTCGATATCGCCAAGCTCTTTCTGAATAGCTTTCATCTGCTCGTTCAGATAGTACTCACGCTGGCTCTTCTCCATTTGTTTTTTCACTCGACCACGAATGCGCTGCTCGATTTGGAAAAGATCAATCTCTGCTTCCATCAGACTCATCAGGTGCTCAAATCGACCGGTGAGATCTGCTATTTCCAGCACATCCTGCTTTTGCTCCAGGCTCAGGGTCATATGGGAGGCAATGGTGTCGGCAAGGCGATTGGCATCTTCAATGCCGCTGACGGTGGTGATTACCTCTGAGGGTATTTTTTTGCTGAGATTAACATACTGCTCGAACAGGGATAGAGTCGAACGAGTCAGGGCATCGGCTTCGGCGGCATCCAGTTCGCCACTGGCCATATCCATGACATAGGTCTGTAGAAAAGCCTCTCCCTCTCTGGGCTCGACCAGTCCAACACGTCCTGTGCCCTCTACCAGAACCTTGAGGGTGCCGTCGGGAAGTTTGAGCATTTGCAGTATGGTCGCAAAGGTACCCACCTCGTAGACATCTACTACGCTGGGGTTGTCCTCTGCAGGGTTCTTTTGCGCCACCAGTACAATCTGCTTATCCGACTCCATGGCATCTTCCAGCGCGACTATGGATTTTTCGCGGCCTACAAATAATGGCACTACCATATGGGGATAGACCACCACATCGCGCAGGGGCAGCAGTGGATGGAGAATTTTGTCTGGATCGGTCTGTTGAGAACCCATGGTTACCTCTGATTCTTGATTTGTTTTGGCACTGGTAATACAGGGCCACAGAACATCTTTGCTTTATATATTGGGACGCCTGGGGCAATTACAACCGCATGGCAGCGAAAACAATTTAGCAGAGCGCACAATGAGAGAGCAGCTTGCTATAAGACTCTGCAGTAAACAGCCCGCAATCAAAAAAGGCGGCTTGCGCCGCCTTTTCTCAACCCTCGTCTGAGGCTACTTTTTTTGTTTCCTGCTGTTCGTGCACCAGCAGCGGTTCGTTTTCCCCATTGATCACTGAGGCATCTACCACCACCTTGACCACATCTGGTTCTGAAGGCACGCGATACATGGTATCCAACAGCACGGTCTCGAGAATAGATCTAAGCCCTCGTGCACCGGTTTTGCGCTCAATGGCTTTATCGGCAATGGCGTCCAGGGCATCGCGGCGCAGGTCTAGCTCTACGTCTTCCATGCCGAACAGGGCCTGGAACTGCTTTACTACTGCGTTCTTTGGCTCAACCAGGATATTAACCAGAGCCTCGCGATCCAGTTCTTGCAGGGTGGCAACAACGGGCAGACGGCCTATAAACTCGGGAATCAGTCCGTAGCCAATCAGGTCGCTTGGCTCCACATCTAGCAGAGTTTCACCAACAGATTTCTGATTGTCTTTGCTGTTCACTTCTGCGCTGAAGCCGATACCGCCCTTTTCGGAGCGATCGCGGATAACCTTTTCTAAGCCGGCAAAGGCTCCACCACAGACAAACAGGATGTTGGAGGTGTCGACCTGCAGGAACTCCTGCTGCGGGTGCTTTCTGCCGCCCTGAGGAGGCACTGAGGCAACTGTGCCTTCGATTAGCTTAAGCAGTGCTTGCTGTACGCCCTCTCCTGACACATCTCTGGTAATAGAGGGGTTGTCGGACTTGCGAGAAATCTTGTCGATTTCATCTATATACACAATGCCGCGCTGGGCCTTGTCTACATCGTAGTCGCACTTCTGCAACAGCTTTTGAATAATGTTTTCAACATCTTCACCCACATAGCCCGCTTCGGTCAGTGTGGTTGCGTCGGCAATGGTGAATGGAACGTCCAGCATGCGTGCCAGAGTTTCCGCCAGCAATGTCTTACCACTACCGGTCGGGCCTATCAGCAGGATATTACTTTTGCCCAGCTCGACGTCGCCTTTGTCGCCAGCTTGCTCACTGACCTGCAGTCGCTTGTAGTGGTTGTAAACGGCCACCGAGAGAATGCGCTTTGCGCGCTCCTGGCCTATTACATACTCGTCGAGAAGGTTTTTGATTTCGCTGGGTACAGGCAGTTTGTCGGGGCTGCTATCGGCCTCGACTACCTGAGTTTCTTCGGAGATGATGTCGTTACAGAGATCGACGCACTCGTCGCAGATGTACACCGACGGACCGGCAATCAGACGGCGAACCTCGTTCTGATTTTTGCCGCAGAAGGAGCAAAAAAGCAGCTTTCCGCCGTCCCCTAATGTGTCACTATCACTCATTTCTCTCTCCTGCCCAACCTATAAAAACCATATAAAACAAAAGGTTATAGGCAATATCTAATAATATAAATCAGAAGACTAACGCCTCTACCCTCGTTTGTCCAGCACCTCATCTATAAGCCCGTATTGCTTCGACTCTTCGGCACTCATAAAGTTATCGCGCTCGGTATCTTCAGTTACCTTATCGACTGTTTGGCCCGTATGTTTAGCCATTAGGTCGTTTAGGCGCTGCTTGATCTTTAGGATTTCCTGAGACTGAATATGGATATCAGTAGCCTGACCCTGAGCACCGCCGCTGGGCTGGTGGATCATGGTGCGGGAATTGGGCAGACAGTAGCGCTTGCCCTCGGCACCAGCAGTGAGCAGAAAGGCACCCATAGAGGCGGCCTGACCTATGCACATGGTGCTGACATCTGGCTTGATAAACTGCATGGTGTCGTAGATAGACAGCCCGGCTGTCACTGAACCGCCGGGAGAATTAATATACAGGTGAATATCTTTGTCGGGATTCTCCGACTCGAGAAACAGCATCTGGGCCACGATTAAATTGGCCATATGATCTTCTACCTGCCCAACCAGGAAAATAACTCGCTCTTTTAACAGTCTCGAGTAGATATCATAGGCTCGCTCGCCTCTTGAACTCTGCTCGACAACCATTGGTACCAAGCCGCTGGCTTCCACATCTGGAGCCGCGTTATAGCCTGTTGGCGGTTGAAAAATCATTGCGTCCTCGCTTATTTGATTGCTAATTGAAATGGTATCCTAGCCTTTAAACAACAGCCTGTATACGCGGGCAGCAGGTAAGCTGGATGACCAGCTTACCGTCGGCAGAACCTAGGCCTCAGAACCGGGCTCTGGGTCTGGCTTAACTGCATCCTCGTAGGCCAGTGTCTCTTCTTTTACCTTGGCTTTAGACAGTACCAGCTCAGTCACCTGATCTTCCAGAACCACAGCTTCAACAGAGCTGAGCAGCTCAGGCTTACTGTAATAATAGTCTACAACTTCCTGGGGCTGTTCGTAGGTTGATGCGATCTCATCGATACGGGCACGAACAGCGGTTTCGTCTGGAGACAGCTCTTCAACTTTGACTACCTCTGACACAATAACGCCCAGTGCGGCACGGCGCTGAGCCTTGTCTTTAAACATATCGTCGGGCAGCATGCTCAGATCGATCTGCTGACCACCGCCAAACTGCTGAACCATCTGCTGCTTGAGCTGAGTGATTTCGTTGCTTATCAGTGCCTCTGGAACATCTACCTTATTGAGCTCAAACAGCTGATCCATAACGCGGTTTTTAACCTTGCCTCGAATAGCATTGCGCAGCTCTCGCTCCATATTACCCTGAACGTCTTCGCGGAATTTTTCTTCACCGCCCTCTTCCACACCATAGAGTTTGAAGAAGTCCTCGTTCATCTCTGGCATCTGCTTGACAGATACTGAGTTTACCTTGACGGCAAACTGCACTGCTTTGCCTTTGAGCTCTTCGGAATGATAGTCCTTGGGGAATTTTAGCTTGAGCACAGTCTCATCACCGGCGCTGACACCGACCAGACCCTCTTCGAAACCAGGGATCATGCTGTTGGAGCCCAGAACCAGATCCTGGCCTTCAGCGCTGCCACCGGCAAACGCTTCTTTTTTGTGGGTGCCGACAAAGTCGATATTAACCTGGTCGCCATCTTCAGCCGCTTTCTCAGTGACTTCGAAGGACGCCTGCTGATTGCGCAGCACATCGATCATTGTCTCTACATCTTCTGGGTTTACATCAGAAACCGGACGAGAGATCTTCACTTTACTCAGATCAGCGAGCTTAACTTCGGGGTAAACTTCAAAAATAGCTGTGTACTCAAGATCCTTGCCTTCGCTGTCGTTGATATCGTCGATGCGCGGCTGACCTACGGGGCGCAGGTCTTCCTGCTGAATGGCTTCGTAGAAGCTAGAGTTGACGATCTCACCAACCACTTCCTGACGCACACCAGCACCGAACTGCTGCTTAACCACCTTCAGGGGAACCTTGCCTTTACGGAAGCCTTTGATGGTGACGGTCTTGGTGGCTTTTTGTAAACGATCGGTCACTTCTTGATCAATTTTGTCGGCAGGCACGCCAATCTTAAGCTGACGCTCTAGACCATTGCTCGACTCAATAGAAACCTGCATGGGTTATCCTCTTGAAATACATAAATTATGGTGCGAGTGGAGAGACTCGAACTCTCACATCCTAAGACACTAGAACCTAAATCTAGCGCGTCTACCAATTCCGCCACACTCGCATAAACATGTTTTTTGACTGTAATTTTCGTCTCGACCCGGCGGCATTTACTGGCCGCTGGTCTAGCTGGTCAAAAAGGGCGGCAAGTTTGCCACAGCACCCTTAAATCGGCAACCACTTAGACAATGTTTCAGGCCCTATTTTAGAGCAAATTGCCCATCTGGCCACCAGGACTAAAAAACCTCGGCAAAACTGCCGTGAAAGAAGTTGGGAAGCTCCTCTCAAGTTGATCTATGCTTTTACACGCAAAACCTTAAAATAACCTGGTTAGGAGTTACAACATGAAACAGAGTTACACTATACTTTTTGCAATCATGGTCGCGCTGGGACTAAGCGCCTGCGACAGCGGTGATCCCACCATTGAAGAAGCTCCAGCAGCTGTTGAAGCCTCAGCCTCGGATGCCATGGAGGCAACTGAAGAGGTCGCTGAACAGGCTATGGGCGCTATAGATGAAGCTGTGGAGGCTATGACAGAGGCAGGTGAGGAAGCCATGGACGATGCAGCCAATATGTTAGAGGACATAACCACCGAATAGGCCCGCTTAGATCATAATTATTAGACTATAATTAAAAGCCTGTGCAGATTTGACTCAGGCAAAAAAAACCCCAGCCATGCTGGGGTTTTTTGTCACTTGCTTTTACTATCTTGCTTAAACAGCCACTTTGCGGCGACGCAAACCAGTCAGTCCAAGCAGTGCAGATCCAAACAACCAGATAGCTGCAGGAATGGGCACCTCATTGATACCGGCTACATAGAGGGCGTCAGTGTTGGTAGTGCCTAAATCAAAGCGTTTCTTCATAACGCCTTTATACCAATCGCTCATTGAGCCAAAGATCGCCATCTTGGTAAGCTCAAAACCCAGAGTGATTTTGTCAGCGACAACATCCAGCAAATCAAAACCACCGGTATCAGTCCAGATTAGCACCTTAGTGCCATGGGGCACAGGATCGTGCTTGCCCCAGATACCGACATCAGAGATTTTCTTGGCTGAGTCAAAAACAAAGCCTAGCACTTCATTCTCTTGCATGTTGTCATCTCCAGCGGTCTCTGTTAATCCGTCTGCGCTGTAACACTTATTAGTGCCTTTATGAGCACCAAAATCATCATCTTTTACGGATCCTTTACAAACACCCAGTCCAGACTTGGTACCAGCATCCAGATAAGCATTGGCTCGCATAAATGTGGGATCGTAATCTGGTGCCACACCATCAACTAACAGACCACCGTAGACAGACAGATCATCAAACACCAGTGGCTGCCCACCGCGCTCATGCTCATCGGCGTCGAAATCGTAAGTATAGGTGGCGGCCATAGACAGACTGGCCATTGAAAATATAACTACACCTGCAAGTGACTGCAGTAATTTTGATAGATTCCTATTCATATTCAAGCTCCTAAAAACTCCTAAAACTAACTAAACGCGCATGCAAAGCGCGACCATTTCCTTATTTTGACTACAAAACTAAACTACTTAACAGGTAAAGGTAAAAGTAGTTCTCATTTTTGGCATTGTCAAAAAATAAAACTGGATTTTTATGGTTTTTGTTGTAACGGAATCAGTAGTGGAATCAATAACTTAGGGATATTTGCGCAAAGCAGCCTATAAGGTTGTGCATAAATAAAATGTTTACTGTTTTGAAAACAACGAGTTAGGCGGGGTTTTGAAGAAACATTTTAACTGCGCACTGGGATACTTCCTCTATTTGCGCTGCATCAATATAAATGCCATCAATAAATAGCTTGGCAATGCCATGTACTGCCCCCCAGATCACCTGGGAGGTACGCAGAGGATTGTCGCCACTGATCAGGCCAGCTTGCTGCCAGCTGCGAATCATGTCTACCTGCTGCTGAAAACAGGGGTAGGCTACATCGCGCAACTCCTGGGTGCTGTTTTCCTGTTTCCAGATACTGCGACCAAACATCAACTCATATTCTTCGGGGTTATCCGCCGCAAATTGCATATAACCAACAATATAGGCTTCAAACTTCTGCTCCAGGGTCAGCCCGGGATCTTCAAAAGTCGCCATAGCTTGTCTGTGCCTGCGCCGAAACCCCTGGGCTGCTATGGCGCACAGCAGATCATTTTTGCCCGAGAAATGATGGTAGGGCGCGGTGCGTGACACCCCAGCTCGCTCTGCTAGTTTACGCAGCGAGAGGTTATCTATGCCAGCCTCAGCGATCAGAGTTTTCGCAGCCACCAATAAAGCACTGCGCAGATCACCATGGTGATAGCTTGGACGGGATAGTTCTATAACATTGGCAAGGCTCATAGGGTCAATGTATCAACACATCTTGACAGTGTCAAAATACCAGCTTAATCTGGACTTTTGAGACAGCCGTAATTAATGAACACAGGAGAGTCGGCTGCCCTGACTAATAACTACAACAAAGAAAAGAGAGATACTTATGTCACATAGCACCTACCCCCATATGCTCGCCCCACTGGATCTGGGTTTTACCAGCCTAAAGAATCGCGTTCTTATGGGCTCTATGCACACTGGTCTGGAAGAGGTAGCTGACGGCCATGAACGCATGGCCGCCTACTTTGGCGAGCGAGCCAAAGGCGGCGTAGGGCTTATAGTGACAGGTGGTATTGGCCCCAATACAGAGGGCGGCACTCATCCTAATACCAAGAAGCTGGTGACCGATGAAGATATAGCCGGCCACAGACAGATCACCGATGCGGTTCATGCCCACGATGGCAAGATCTGCATGCAGATACTGCACACTGGCCGCTATGCCTATTCTCCAGATCAGGTAGCTCCCTCGGCTATTAAAGCGCCGATTAATCCATTTACTCCCAGGGCGCTGACCGATGAAGAAATCTACAAGCAGATTGATGACTTTGTGTTCACCTCGGTGCAGGCACAGAAAGCTGGCTATGACGGCGTTGAGATCATGGGCTCTGAGGGTTACTTCTTAAATCAATTTATCGCCGCGCGCACCAATCAGCGCGAAGATGACTGGGGTGGCAGTTATGAGAATCGCATCCGCCTGCCCATAGAAGTGGTGCGCAGAGTGCGCGAAGCTGTGGGTGAGAAGTTTATTATTATCTTCCGTCTATCCATGCTCGATCTGGTTGATGGCGGCAGCACCGCAGACGAGGTGATTCATCTAGGTAAGGCGATTGAAAAGGCAGGCGCCACTATTATTAATACAGGCATTGGCTGGCACGAGGCGCAGATTCCCACTATAGCGACCAAAGTACCCCGCGCCGCATTTACCTGGGTGACAGCTCGCTTTAGAAAAGAACTCTCGGTACCAGTAATTACCTCTAACCGTATCAATACTCCGGAAGTTGCCGAGGCAGTGCTGGCTCGCGGTGATGCGGATATGGTGTCCATGGCTCGCCCCTTTCTGGCCGACCCAGATTTTGTTATCAAATCCCAGGAAAATCGCGCCGATGAGATTAACACCTGCATAGGCTGTAACCAGGCCTGTCTGGACCATGTGTTTAGTGGGCTAATGACCAGCTGTCTGGTTAATCCCCGCGCCTGCCACGAGACCGAACTGCATATTGTAGCCACCACTGCAGCCAAGAAAATTGCCGTAGTGGGCGCTGGCCCTGCAGGACTGTCAGCAGCCACCACTGCCGCCTCGCGCGGACATCAGGTGACCCTGTTCGATTCAGCACATGAAATTGGTGGGCAGTTTAATATTGCCAAACAGATTCCCGGCAAAGAGGAATTCTACGAGACACTGCGCTACTTCCAAAAGCAAATTGAAATCACTGGCGTCAACCTGCAGCTCAATTCAAGAGTATCTGCAGAGCAGCTTAATAATGGCGGCTATGACGAGGTAATTATTGCCACTGGTATCAGCCCCAGAACACCGCAGATCGAGGGTATTAATCACCCCAAGGTACTCAACTATCTGGATGTGATTGGCGGCAAGAAACCAGTGGGCGACAAAGTGGCAATTATTGGCGCCGGCGGCATAGGGTTTGATACGGCGGAATATATTACCCATAGCGGTGAGTCCACCAGCACCAATATCCCTGCCTTTATGAAGGAATGGGGCATTGACATGACCTTCGGCTCGCGCTCGGGCATTGAAGGCATTAAGGCTCAACCAGAACCATCACCCAGGGAGGTTTATCTGCTGCAGCGTAAAACCACTCGAGTGGGCAAAGGTTTAGGCAAAACCACCGGTTGGATACACCGTGCCGGACTGGCCATGAAAGGTGTGCGCATGATGCCAGGCTGTGACTACAGCCATATTGATGATGAGGGTCTGCATATGACGGTTGGCGATGACCCTCAGGTACTGCCGGTGGATACGGTAATTATCTGCGCCGGCCAGGACCCATTGCGGGAACTGGTTGATGGCCTGGAGCTACCCCACCACCTGATTGGTGGTGCCGATGAAGCGGGCGAACTAGATGCCAAACGAGCAATCGACCAGGGAACCCGACTGGCTGCGGCCATGTAAGAGGTCTGGGGCAATAGGGCTCAGCTGTTTAAAAGTCAGCCCAGCTGCTGTTAATTTGTAATGGCAGTTGGGCTATTTATTTTTACGCCAGGCCTTGCAACCTAGGGGTAATCCAACCATTATTGCCGCCCCGTACAAGCAGGCTCCATCGAATAAGAAATCTATGTCATCTTCTAACTTCAGCAAGCTCGACTTTCGCAATGCGCTGGGCAGTTTTGCCACTGGTATCACCGTGATTACCGCTCTTGGCAAAAATGGGCAGAAGGTGGGCATGACCGTCAATAGCTTTAACTCTGTATCTCTGGATCCGGCTCTGGTGCTGTGGAGCATTGGTCGCGACAGCAATTGCTTTGAGGATTTTATGGCAGCTGAGGCATTTGCCATACATGTGCTGGCGGAAGATCAACAAGAGCTTTCAAACCGCTTTGCAAAAACTGGGTCTGATAGATTTGCAGGCCTGGAATTGTCGGAGGGTCTGTCTGGTGTGCCACTGCTGACCCATTACAGCACCTGTTTCCAGTGCTCATTGGCCAATCAATACGATGGCGGCGACCATGTAATTATAGTGGGCAAGGTACTGGAACTCAGCGACCATGGGCTCAACCCCTTAATCTTTCACCGCGGCGGCTACGAGTCTCTGTAACCGACTGCCGCACTACAACCGGGAAATAATCTCGTCGACGCCAAGCACATCTGCGTACTTGGCATTTAAATCAAATAGGTTGGCCTGATGGGCATCTAGGTTTCTATCACCTACTGCCTCTCTAGCAACCACCACCTGAAAATTATTCTGCAGTCCATCAACCGCTGAGGCTCTCACACAGCCACTGGTCGTCAGGCCCGTAACCACCAAAGAATCCACAGCCAGTGCCCTAAGTTGCTTACTTAGATCTGTTCCAAAAAATGCGCTGGCCCATTGTTTTTCAATTAGGGGCTCAGAGACCTGGCGTTCCATTCGCGAATCTACAGCCACCCAACGAGACCCTGGCTGAAGCACATTGAGTGCCGGCACCTTGGCGCGGAATATACTGGCCTGTTGGTCGTCGTAATAAACCACGGTGGTAAAGAAAATAGGCCGGCCCGAGTTGCGAAATGCGGCTAACAATTCAATATTGGCAGCCACCACATCTGGGCAGTGGGTACCCAATGGGCTGTCTGGGTCGGTAAAGCCATTAATCATATCCACCACCAACAGGGCCGGTGACTGGGCTAACCCAAGCTGATTATGTTGCAGATTTGACAAGGCCATCTGTTGCTCTCTTTTTTGCAGCTATAAAAAAGCGGGCTGCGCTCTGTATAATCTGGGGCGCAACCCGCTGTTTATACTACTAACTAAGCTTTAGAAGCGATAGTTAAAATCAACACCGTAGGAATCCTGTGCACCTGGGTGGATAAATGAACCACCAAACTCTGGCGCCGGAATCACCTCTTCAAGATAGTTCTCATCGGTGATATTGCGACCCCATAATGTCAGGCCCCAGTTTTCACTATCGAAGGAAATTCTCGCATTCAGCGTTGAGTAAGCATCACGCGTTGCCTTGCTGAAGTTTTGCGTGATCGGTACACCAGGGTAGAACACCTGCCAGATAGTGGGCGTCTCTTCACCTTGCAGGCTGTGGAACGCCATCTCTCCCACATGCTGCCAATCCAAACGTGCGGTCATTTCAATACCACTGGCAACGGTCATTTCAAACTGGGTTCCCAGATTATAGGTACGATCTGGAGCCTGAGGCGCATCATTGCCCTGGGTTACTGGACGATGGGTATTGCGGATAATTTCGCTATCTAGAATTCCCAGACCTCCAAAGACGGACAGGTTCTCGGTAATTACAGCATTAAAGTCCATCTCGAAGCCCTGAATTTCAACCTCTTCAATGGTGGTAACCACACGCATCAAACCAAAGGGACCAGCGTAAAACTCGAAGAACTGGCTGTCTTCAACTTCTGTTTTGAACACCGAGGCATTGACCCGCAGGCGGTTGTCCATAAACTCCATTTTGCTGCCCAGCTCGAAGCTGGTGGAGACTTCTTTATCGTACTCATCTTTAACTGACAGCTGGGCATCAACCAGTGCACCTGGATTGGTGCCATCGCCGTTGTCGTTGTACCAGAGGTCAATCAATGCCTCACTACCTATGGAGTTAAAGCCACCGCTGCGGAAACCAACACCCCAGCTTGCGTAGACATTAATGTCGTCAGCGGCATTCCAGCTCCAGGTGACCTTGGGCTGGAACTGACTAAAGGTCGCATCGCGGTCTGGTATGCCATTGGGGTTGGCCGCAAAGGCCGGGTTAATGGGGTTGGTTAGCGCATTGACACTTAGGCCAGAGGCCGCCACATTGGGCACCTGGTTGTGTACATCACGCTCTTCACGGTCGTAGCGAGCCGCCAGGGCCAGCTCCATGTCGTCGCTTATATCGAACTCCACCTGACCAAAGATCGCCATCACTGAGGTATCAAACTTATCGTTAAACATCAGATCCGTTGGGTTGGGGCCAGTAGCTGGAACATAGGGCTGACGCAGAAAGCCATTACCTGTGTCGGCGCCGTAGGCAACCACCACTTCACGCTCAATATCGGCGACATAGGCACCGGCAATCCAGCTGATGTCAGCATCGGCCTCTGAGGCCAGGCGTATTTCCAGGCTGGTATCTGACTGGTTGCGCTCCTGGTACTGGTAGCCATCACAGGAGGTTGGCGTATAGGGGCCATAGATACCGGTGAAGTCCGGGTCTGCGCCACCTGCGCCGGGAAAGACGCCAAAGGGTGCAAAGAACGCTCCGAACAGATCATCGCGACCAGCACCGCCCATGGAGGTTGGTAAATTGTTGAGTGTTGCACGATCCGCCTGACAGGAAGGAGTTACCTCGTAAC